>Ga0315539_1000044_pt1 | contig 83327 bp, 99 predicted proteins | sample SalMarSW160150MG_FD_203097 | JGI IMG/M metagenome (GOLD analysis project Ga0315539, IMG submission 203097) | Salt marsh sediment microbial communities from the Plum Island Ecosystem LTER, Massachusetts, United States - Salt Marsh Sediment SW1601-150 ...
AAAAGATAAATTGGTATTTTCCCCATATTATTGCCCGTTGGTTTGTTCCTTAAAGAAGGCGATAATCTTCTGATCGCCAATCAGGCAATCTTTGCTGTCCCAAAGGAAGGGCACTCCAATTGAATCGGTTGGTAATCCGCAAATTTCCGCTTTTTCCGTAAGCTCTTTAGCGTTATTTTGATTGTGAGAGACTTCTTTTTGAGCAAAAGAGATTTTGCTCTTTATATCGTTATCTTCAATATATTTTTCCACTATGGCGCAATACGAACAACTATCAGCATAGAAAAGAATAATTTGGCCTGATTCCTGATTTTCTTGAATTGGCAGTTCGTTTATCGGCAGTTGGCTTTTATCTTTTTCTGGCGGCAAAAGGAGAAAGGAAAAAATCAAAACAGCGGCAAATAGAATTGTAGGGATAATGATTTTGTTCTTCATAGTGATCAAAAATCGCCTAATTTCGACCTAGAAAGCCTCTCGCAAAACGCGCCCCCTCAAAGGTGGGGCGAGCTAATCAGTTGCTTCCGGATTTGAAAAAAATTAACTTGGTCGGGGCACCCGGACTCGAACCGGGATTGCACGCACCCCATGCGTGGATGCTAGCCAATTACACTATGCCCCGTTGGCCTTAGTTAGCTTTGGGAAGTTTTACTTAAGGCCTTAATGCATTTCGCGCAAGCTTTTACCCTTTCTTTTTTTTCTAAACCTTTTTTTTCTAAACGCAGCCATTGCAGGTTTGGTTTTTGCGAAGAACGTTGACTGGGATTGTATTTTCCCCGCAGTTTGTTCCATTTCCGGACGGAACTATTATAGCTTTTCCCGCATATTTGGCAGACTTGCTTCATGGTGTTATGATACTAGCGTATTCTGAAATTGAATGCAACTAGAAATCTAATGGCGACAACCATCTTTAGTTTAATTATTTTCTTGGTTATTTTCCTCTTTTCGGTAGTTGTCCATGAAGTAAGCCACGGCTTGGTGGCTCATCGTTTAGGTGACTCCACTGCTAAGGAAAGGGGGAGGCTAAGCCTTAATCCTTTGAAGCACCTTGATCCTATTGGATCTATTTTAGTCCCGGGCTTTCTCCTCCTCCTAAGCTTTTTTTCTGGACCGGGGATTATTTTTGGCTGGGCGAAGCCGGTGCCAGTTGACTTCCGGCGGCTGCGGGATCAGAAATATGGACCGGCCAAGGTAGCTTTAGCCGGACCACTGGCTAACCTTAGCCTGGCTTTGGTTTTTGGTTTCTTCGTCCGACTGGGAGGAGGTTGGGCAAGCGGTTCTGTTTTTGGAGGGAACTTGCTCGCCGTCTTTGGAGTAATCGTCTGGATTAACTTACTCTTGGCTGTTTTTAATCTTCTTCCCATTCCTCCTTTGGACGGCTCTCATATTCTTTTTGCCTTACTGCCAAGAAGGTGGCAGAAATACGAATTGGTTTTTCAGCAATACGGTTTGCTTCTGCTCTTGATTTTTATCTTTTTCTTTTTTAATTTTCTCATTCCACTCCTTCAGTTTCTTTTCCAATTAATAGTAGGTCATTTCTTTTATGGTTGACATTTCCTTAGAGTTTTGATAACCTTCTTCATTAAACCATGCCGACTATTCAGCAATTAGTTAAAAAAGGAAGAAAAGTGACTCAAGGCCGGTCCAAGAAAAAAGTTCTTGCTTTCGGTTTTGATTACTTAGAGAATAAGCCGACCTATTATCCCTCTCCTTTTAAGAGGGGGTCTTGTTTGCGAGTTTTTACGGTAACGCCTAAAAAGCCTAATTCTGCTTTAAGAAAAGTGGCTCGGGTCCGGCTTTCTAATGGGAAAGAGATTACTGCTTATATTCCCGGTGAGGGGCATAATATTGAGGAGCATGCTCGAGTGCTCGTCCGCGGAGGAAAAGTAAAAGACCTTCCCGGAGTCCGTTATCATATTGTCCGAGGAGCCTTGGAAGTGGAAGGAGTAAAGGGCCGCCGCCAAGGCCGTTCTCGCTATGGAACGAAGAGAGAAGAAAAGAAAGAATAATCATGAGAGAAACTAAGTTTCGACAATTAAAACCTGATCCTTTGTATCACAGTCTGAAGATGGCGAAATTTATCAACTACCTCATGCTGAGAGGGCAGAAGGAAACTGCTCGCCGGGTAGTTTATCAAACCCTGGAAATTCTCGGCCGCCAAACGAAGAAAGATCCTTTGGGAGTTTTTGAGGAAGCGGTGAGCAATGTTTCTCCTCTGCTGGAGGTGAAGTCGCGAAGGATTGGGGGAGCCACTTACCAGGTGCCCTACGAAGTGAAGAAAGAGAGACAAATGACTTTAGCTATGAAATGGATTATTCAAGCGGCCCGTTCGGAAAAGGGTCAACCGATGGCGAAGAAACTGGCGAAAGAAGTCATGGCTGCTTCTCAAGGGGAGGGGAAGGCGGTTCAGAGAAAGACCAATACCCATAAAATGGCTAAAGCCAATCAGGCTTTTGCGCGATTTGCTCGTTAAGAACCGGAGATATGACGCGAAACCATCCCTTGGAAAAGACAAGGAACATTGGCTTAGTGGCCCACATTGATGCCGGAAAGACAACGGTCACGGAAAGAATTCTTTTCTACACCGGACTTTCCCATAAAATCGGAGAGGTCCACGAGGGAGAAGCGATCATGGACTGGATGGCTCAAGAAAAAGAAAGAGGGATCACTATTACTTCTGCGGCTACCACTTGTTTTTGGAAGCCTCGGGGAAGAGAAGAAACTTATTGGATTAATCTCATTGATACCCCAGGTCATATTGATTTTACCGTTGAAGTGCAGCGGTCTTTGCGCGTTTTAGACGGAGCAGTTATAATTTTTGACGGCGTGGCCGGAGTGGAGCCTCAGTCAGAAACTGTTTGGCGCCAAGCGGATGAGTACGCTTTGCCCCGTCTTTGTTTTATCAATAAATTAGATCGGACGGGAGCAGATTTTTGGGAAAGTTTTCGTTCTATCCAGGAAAAACTTTCTTCCAAGGCGGTACCGATGCAGCTGCCTATTGGCCAGGAAGATAGTTTTGAAGGAGTGGTTGACCTCTTAACAATGAAAGCCCTTTACTTTGAGGGAGATTTTGGGGAAAAGGTATCCGTCCGCGACATTCCTTCTTCTCTCATAGAAGAAGCCCAAAAAAGAAGGGCGGAGCTGGTAGAGAAGATTGCCGGGGAAGATGACCAGCTCCTAGAGAGGTTTTTAGAAGAAAAAGAGATTTCTTTAGAGGAATTAAGAGCAGCTTTGAGAAAAGCAGTCACTGATTATCGTTTAATTCCTGTTTTTGCCGGGTCGGCTTTGAAAGATAAAGCCATTCAGCCTCTTTTAGACGCCGTCTGCTATTATCTACCCTCTCCGGCGGAATGCCCGCCGGTAGAAGGAATTAGTCCTTCTACGGGAGAAACATTGGTACGCCAAACTGACGATGAAGAACCTTTTGCCGCTTTAGTTTTCAAAGTTGCTTCCGACCCCTATGTCGGAACTCTGGATTATTTCCGGGTTTATTCTGGAAAATTACTCCAAGGTTCTTATATTTTAAACAGCCGGAGCGGAAAGAAAGAAAGAGTGAGCAGAATTGTAAGGATGTTTGCTAATAAAAGGGAAGAGCTGGAAGCTGTCTTTGCCGGCCAGATTGGAGCAACTGTCGGCCTCAAAGACGTTAAGACGGGAGATACTCTTTGTGATTTAGATCACCCCATCGTCTTAGAGCAGATCCATTTTCCAGAACCAGTCATTTCTATCCGCATCGAACCCCAGACGAGAGATGGCCAAGTGAAGCTGGATGAATCATTAAAGAAATTGGCTGACGAAGATCCCACTTTTAAAGTGAGGCGAGACCGGGAGACGGGAGAAACGATTATCTCCGGCATGGGAGAGTTGCATTTAGAGATTATCGTTGATCGGCTGAAGAGAGAATTCGGCGTTGAAGCTAATATTGGCCGGCCGGAAGTTGCTTATCGGGAAACCATTCTTCAAGAGATCCAGGCCCAGGGTCAATATATTCATCAGTCAGGCGGGCGGGGGCAGTACGGTGACGTTTGGCTTAAATTAACCCCTCTTTCCCGGGGAGAAGGCTTTGCCTTTGTCAATCAGATTAAGGGGGGAGTTATTCCCCAGGAGTTTATTCCAGCGGTGGAGAAAGGAGTGAAAGAAGCAATAGAGGAAGGAGTGGTAGCTGGTTATCCGGTAACCGATGTCAGCGTTACCCTTTACGATGGTTCTTTTCACGAAGTTGATTCTTCGGAAGCCGCTTTCAAGCTGGCGGCTATTCGCGGCTTTCGGAAAGCCATGGGTCAGGGAGAGCCGATTCTTCTGGAGCCGATAATGAAAGTGCAGGCAACGACCCCCCCGGAATTTTTAGGAGATGTTATGGGAGATATGGGTTCCCGGCGGGGGAAAATTTTAAAAACGGAAGATCAGAAAAAGGCAAAGGTTATTGAAGCGGAAGTGCCCTTGGCAGAAATGTTTGGTTACGCGACCACTCTTCGCTCCTTGACTAAAGGGCGGGCCAATTTTACTATGGAGTTTAAGAAATATCAACGGGTGCCGGAAAGCATCAAGGAGAAAATTGTCGGTGGGCCGGAGAAGTGATTCTTGACAATTTGACTCTTTGACTATAATTTGTTAATATTTAAAAAGTTATAAACAACAAAAAAGAAGTAAATTAATTTTTTCATTTATGGCTAAAGAGAAATTTGAAAGAGGGAAACCTCATCTTAATATTGGGACGATTGGTCACGTTGATCACGGAAAAACTACTCTGACGGCGGCTATTCTTAGGATAACCCATCTTCAGAATCTTGCCGCTTCGGAAAAGACCGTTGAGCAAATTGATGCTGCCCCGGAAGAAAGGGAAAGAGGTTTGACTATTAATATTTCCCATTTGGAATTTGAGACGGCTAATCGTCACTATGCCCTGATCGATTGCCCGGGACACGCTGACTATATTAAGAATATGATTACTGGCGCCGCTCAGATGGACGGAGCCATTTTGGTAGTGGCAGCTACTGACGGACCGATGCCCCAAACCAGAGAACACGTTCTTCTAGCTAATCAGGTAGGGATTCCGAAAATCATTGTTTTCTTGAACAAGATTGATGAAGTGAAGGACGAAGAAATGCTGGAATTGGTCGAGTCAGAGATTAAAGATCTTTTGAGCAAGTATGGTTATGAAGGAGAGAAGGCGCCGATTGTTCGCGGGTCAGCCCTGAAAGCTTTGGAGGCCAAGTCGCCAGAGGAAGAAAGCGCCAAGCCTATCGTTCAGCTCTTAAAGACGATTGACGAGTTTTTCCCGGAGCCGGTTCGAGATTTAGATAAGCCTTTCTTAATGTCGGTTGAAGATGTCTTTTCCATCGAAGGGCGGGGAACAGTGGCGACGGGAAAAATTGAGAGAGGAAAAGTGCTGCCCGGAGATAAAGTGGAGTTAGTCGGTCTGAAGCCGACTCAAGAAACAGTAGCGGTCAGTCTGGAAATGTTTAACAAGATGCTGGATGAAGGTTTAGCTGGAGACAATATTGGGATTTTGCTCCGCGGCCTGGAAAAAGAAAAAGTGTGGCGGGGCCAGGTGCTAGCAAAACCGGGGACCGTTTCCCCTCATTTAGAGTTTGAGTGCGATGCCTATATCTTAACCAAAGAAGAAGGCGGTCGTCATACTCCCTTCTTTACTGGCTACAAGCCTCAGTTCTATATTCGGACAGCGGATGTGACCGGAGAGGCAACTTTGCCCGAGGGGACAGAAATGATAATGCCGGGTGACACAGCTAATCGTTTGAAAGTGAAGCTGTCGGCGGCAGTGGCCCTGGAAGAAAAGCAGAAATTTGCTATTCGGGAAGGAGGCCGAACGGTGGGAGCGGGAGTGGTAACCAAGATTATCCAATAAAAAAGTTCAATGGCGAAGAAAGCCAAGGCGGACCGCTTGGTTCGGATTAAGCTAAAGAGCTACGATCATAAAATCATTGATAATAGTGCGCGGGAGATCCTGAAAGTGGTGGAAAGATACGGGGTGGAAATAAAGGGGCCTGTTCCCTTGCCAACCCGCATTCAGAAATATTCAGTCAAGAAATCGCCCTTTATTCATGAGGATGCTCAAGAACAGTTTGAGATTAGAACTCATAAAAGGCTAATTGATATTATTAATCCAAGTTCCCAGGTAATTGATGCTCTCCGTGACTTAAGTTTACCGGCTGGAGTCCAGATTAAACTGGAAGCAAAGTAAATTTACTTCTGGTGAGAGAAACGAAAACCGGGTTGGACCCGGTTTTCTATTGTTCAGATTTATGAAATTTATTTTAGGTCGAAAATGAAATTATGAAATTTATTTTAGGTCAAAAATCAAAGATGAGCCAGATTTTTCAGGACGAAAAAGTGATTCCTGTTACCTTGGTGGAAGCCGGGCCCTGTTGGGTGACCCGGAAAAAAGATGAGGAAAAAGATGGCTACCAGGCTATTCAGCTGGGTTTTCAAAAAAAAGGAAAAAAGTATCGTTATCAGCGGGAGTTTCGGATTAATCCCCAAGATTACCAGCTAGACCAGGAAATTAAGGCGGATGTCTTCCAAGTGGGAGAGAAGGTGAGGGTCCAAAGTTTATCGAAAGGAAAGGGATTCCAGGGGGTAGTGAAAAGATGGGGCTTTTCCGGTCAGGATGCTACTCACGGAGGGAAAGGCGACGTTCGGCGGGCGGGTTCGGTCGGCTCTGCCTTCCCGGAGAGAGTAGTCCGGGGCAGAAAAATGCCCGGACGAATGGGTCATAATCGAGTGACGGTTCAGAATTTAGAAGTGGCAGCCGTAGATGCGGAGCATAATTTATTGGCTATCAAAGGCGCTTTGCCGGGAAGCCGGGGAACTTTAATTAAGATTCAGAGCGAATGAAATATCCTCTCTGGAATCAAGAAGGGGAAAAAGCGGGAGAAGTCATGCTGCCGAAGGAAGTTTTCGGCCAAGAGATGAATGAAGATTTAATTCATCAGGCGGTGGTGGTGGAAGAAGCGAATCGCCGGAAGGTTATTGCTCACACCAAAACCCGGGAAGAAGTGAGCGGAGGAGGAAGGAAACCTTGGCGGCAGAAAGGAACCGGGCGGGCCCGGGCGGGTTCTACTCGCTCGCCGATCTGGATTGGAGGAGGGACGACTTTCGGCCCTCGAAAAGAAAGGATCTTCCGAAAAAAGATGAATAAAAAGATGAGGGTGAAAGCCTTGGCCGTAGCTTTGTCAAGCAAGGTGGAGGAAAAATCTTTAAGAGTGATTGACAATTTGTCTCTTTCCGAAGGAAAAACAAAATTGCTGACTGCTCTTTTAACTGACTTAAAACTGGAGGGGACAACTCTTCTTTTGTTAAGCCAAACGGACGCTAATTTAGTTCGGGCCGGACGAAATCTTCCTTACCTGCAGACTCAACTGGCTCAACAAGTGACTCCCCGGGAGGTATTAAAGTTTAAAAATTTACTGCTTGTAAAATCAGCGATTAAAGTTTTAGAAAAGAGATTATTATGAACCTTTTTTCTGATTTGAAAAAGAAAAAGAAGCCAATAGATAAGGAAAAAGAGAAAGAGGAAAAGAAAGAGGAGAAAAAAGAGGAGAAAAAAGAGGAGAAAACGCCTTCTCCCCGCTGGCAGAAAAAGACTGATCAGCCGGCTAAAATTCTTCAATCACCTCATCTTTCTGAAAAAGCGGCCCGCTTGGAAGAAGAAGGACGATATATTTTCCAGGTTGCCCGGAAGGCGAACAAGACAGAAATAGAAAGGGCTTTTGAAGAAATGTACGGAGTGAAAGTTCATAAAGTGCGCATTATTAATCTGCCCCGCAGGAAAAGGAATTGGCGCGGCCAGACCGGCTACCGATCCGGCCGGAAAAAAGCTATTATTCAGGTAGCGCCGGGGGAGAAAGTTAATATTCATTAAGATGAAAGCGGTTAAACCAACTAGTCCGGGACGTCGAGGTATGACTTTTGTGGAAAGAAAATCCTTAGTCAAGCCTTCAGTCAAAGGTCTTTTAAAGCCCTTGAAAAAGAAGGCGGGACGGTCAAGCTCGGGAAAAATTACTGTTCGCCATCGAGGAGGAGGAGCGAAAAGAAAGTATCGGCTGGTTGATTTTAAAAGAACAGCGGTGGGAAAGAAATTTCGGGTTCTAGCTTTGGAATATGATCCCAATCGTTCTGCCCGGATCGCTTTAGTGGAAGATGAGGAGAAGGAGAAATCTTACCTTCTGGCTCCCCAAGAGCTGGAGGTAGGAGCGGAAATGGTGACGAAGGAAGAAGGGGAAGTGAAGACGGGGAACCGCTTGAAGTTGAAAAACATTCCTCGGGGGGCAATGGTTTATAATATAGAACTTAAGCCTGGCCAGGGAGGGAAATTGGCAAAGAGTGCTGGTGTCGGAGCGCAAGTCCTAGCCCAGGAAGATAAGTATACCCATCTTAAGCTGCCCTCCGGAGAGATGAGAAAGATATTAGGGGAGTGCTGGGCCAGTATTGGCCAGCTTTCCAATCCCCAGCACCGATTTGAAAAAATAGGAAAAGCCGGCCGGGCCCGCTGGCTTGGAAAAAGACCGGAAGTTCGAGGGTCGGCCATGAACCCGGTTGATCATCCCCATGGCGGGGGAGAAGGCCGCACCGGGATAGGATTAAAACATCCGAAGACAAAATGGGGGAAGTCGGCTTTCGGGGTGAAGACACGAAAGAAAAGGAAAGCTTCCAATCAACTTATTCTTCATCGGCGGAAAAAGAAAAAGAAAAAGTGATTTTTAACTAAAAATCGTTTAAGAAAAAAAATTGTTTAAGAAAAATTTAAGATCATGACAAGAAGTCTTAAAAAAGGTCCCTTTATTGATAAAAGACTTTTGGAAAAGATAAAGAAAGTCCAGTCTCTGGAGAAGGAAGTGGTCCAGACTTGGTCACGGGCGGCAACTATTACTCCGGAAATGATCGGCTATACTTTTGGAGTACATAATGGCCGGGAATTTATTTCGGTGAAAATTAGGGAGGACATGGTCGGCCATAAATTAGGAGAGTTTTCTCCGACGACCAAGTTTGTCAAGCACGGAGGAAGAATACAACGAGAATTAGAACAAGAGAAGAAATAAAATGGAAGCGATAAAAAAACAAGCTCGAGCGCAGTTAAATCAGTTAAGAATCTCTCCCCGCAAAGCGAGAGCAGTAGTGGATTTAATTCGGGGCAAAAAAGTAGAAGAAGCAAGAAATATTCTTCATTTTACCCCCAAGAAAGTGACCCAGCCATTGGAAAAACTTCTGAATTCCGCTGCTGCCAATGCTCGCCTTCAGCAACTGGAAGAAGAGAAATTATTTATCCAAGAGATTCGGGTCGATGAGGGGCGAAAGCTGAAAAGATTTCGGCCAGTTTCCCGGGGAAGAACAGCCCCGATTACCAAAAGGGCTTCCCGGATTAGTATTGTTTTAGAAGAATATGGCTCAAAAAGTTCATCCTAAAGCTTTTCGACTTCATTTAACGAAAGACTGGGAAAGCCGGGGTTTTTACGGTAAACAATATCCTCAATATTTGGAAGAGGACGGGAGGATTAGAAAGACATTGACGAAAGAATTAAACCAGGCTTCTTTAGAGAATATCCAGATTGAAAGGGCCGGCGACCAGCTGAAAATTATTTTACGGACAGCTCGGCCGGGACTAGTTATTGGCCGCGGAGGAAAAAGAGTGGAGGAGCTGAAAAAGAAGATTGAAAAAGAGCTCCGGGAACCCAAAAAGGTTTTTCTGCAGATTGAGGAGGTGCGGGATGCTTGGACTTCGGCTGAGTTAACTGGCCAGTGGATTGCTCAGCAGCTGGAAAAAAGAGTTTCCTATCGCCGGGTGATGACGCAGGCCTTGGAAAAGGCGGCCAGCGCTCGGGGGATAGAGGGAGTAAGAATCCAACTTGCTGGTCGGTTGAATGGACAAGAAATCGCCCGAAGAGAAAAACTGCAGCGGGGGAAAATGCCCCGCCAGACTCTAAGAGCAAAAATCGATTATGCTCAGGAAGAGGCTTTCTGCACTTACGGAGTGATTGGAATTAAGGTTTGGCTTTATAAAGGAGAGGAATTTGATTAATCATATTGTCAGAACATATATTCTACTAAATATGTTGCTTCAACCACGAAAAGTAAAACATCGGAAATGGCAGAGGGGGTCTTCTGAAGGGATTGAACACCGAGTGACAGAACTTGATTTCGGCAACTACGGCTTAAAATCCTTGGGAAAAGGATGGATGACGGCTCGGCAAATTGAAGCTGCCCGGCGGGCGATTATTCGTTATCTGAAGAAAGGAGGAAAACTCTGGATCAGAATTTTCCCCGACAAACCGGTAACTTCAAAAGGGACGGAAGTAGGCATGGGCGGAGGAAAAGGGATAGTGGACCATTATGTTTTCCCGGTCAAGCCCGGGCGAATTATCTTTGAACTGGACGGTCTGGATGAAGTAACCGCTCGGGAAGCTCTCAGAAAAGCGGCTGACAAACTGCCGCTGAAGATGAAATTTATTAAAAGAGCTTCACCATGAAAACAGTAGATTTAAGAAAAAAGTCGGAAAAAGAGTTGCAAATTTTATTGACTCAAGAAAGAGAAAAGCTGAGAAAAATGCGTTTTCAAGCAGTAGCCGGGCAATTGAAAGAAGTTAGTCAAATGAACAAAAGTCGGAAAACAATTGCTCAGCTTTTAACCATTCTGAAAGAAAAACATGCCCAAACATAAATTAAAGGGAACAATTGTTTCCCATAAAACAGATAAAACAGCGGTTGTTTCCGTGGAGAGAGTGAAAGCTCATCCCCGCTACCAGAAGAGGACGAAGATTGCTAAGAAGTATCAAGCTCATGATCCAGCTAATCAGTATCAAGAGGGAGAAAGAGTGATTATTGAAGAGTGTCGTCCTCAGAGCAAGAATAAGAAATGGAGAATTATTAAAACGATTCATGATCCAAGCCCAGACGAGACTAAAAGTCGCTGATAATTCAGGAGCCAAAGTTGTCCAATGTATTAAAGTGTTGGGCGGAAGCCGTCGGCGCTATGCGCGGTTGGGAGATGTTATCGTCGCCGTAGTCAAGGAAGCGGAGCCGCGGAAGGCGGTAAAAAAACATGAGGTGGTTCGGGCAGTGGTTGTCCGCCAGAAGAAATCTTACCGCCGTCAGGATGGTTCCTATATCTCTTTTGATGAGAACGCCGTCGTTATCCTGGATAAGGAAAAAACATTAAGAGGGAGCCGGATTATCGGTCCTGTTCCCCGGGAATTAAAGGCCAGAGGCTATCAGGAAATTGTTGCTTTAGCCGAGGAGGTCCTTTAAAATCACTATGATGAAGATTAAGAAAAACGATTTTATCCTTGTTGTCTCCGGAAAAGACAAAGGGGGAAAGGGGAAAGTCAAAGAGAGTTTTCCGCGGCTTAATAGGGTGAAGGTCGAAGGAGTTGCTTTGGTGAAAAAAGCCATTCGTCCCCGCCGGGAGGGGGAGAAAGGGCAAATGGTGCAGGTGCCTCGGAAGATTGATGTTTCCAATGTTCAGTTAATCTGCCCCCATTGCCATCAGCCGACGCGGATCGGTTTGATCCAAAAGGGGGAGCGGAAATTAAGAGTCTGTAAAAAGTGTCAGCAAGTGATTGATTAGAAATTACCTGAAGACATGCTAAGATTAAAAGAAAGGTATCAAAAAGAGATTATTCCGGCTTTGAAAAAGGAATTCCATTATGATAATGATCTGGCCGTGCCGACGGTAGAGAAAGTGGTGGTCAATACCAGTTTTGCCAGATTGCTGGGGGAAGCGAAAAAGGAAAAGCAGGAAAAGGCCCTCCGGGAAATGGAAGAGGACTTGGCTTTGATTACTGGTCAGAAGCCGGCATTAAGGAAAGCTAAAAAATCTATTGCTGGTTTCCATTTGCGGGCCGGCGCTCCGATTGGTTATCAGGTGACCCTGAGAGGTTCCCGGATGGATGATTTCTTGGAAAGAATTATTGATTTAGCTCTTCCCCGAACGAGAGATTTTCAGGGAATTGATCCTCGGTCTCTAGACCGGGAAGGCAATCTTACGCTTGGATTTGAAGAACAGTTGGTTTTCCCGGAGATTTCGGCGGAAGAGGAAAGACGCTCCTTTGGTCTGGCGGTGACGGTGGTGACAACGACTAGAGACCGGGAAGAGGCCAAAAGATTATTAACTTTAATAGGCTTTCCTTGGAAGAAAGAGAAAGAAAATGGCTAAGAAATCAAAGGTTGTTAAAAGTCAAAAAGAACCCAAGTATTCTACCCAGCGGGTAAATCGCTGTTCCCGTTGCGGCCGGAGGCGAGGGTATATGCGAAACTTTGGTCTTTGCCGAATTTGTTTTAAAGAATTAGCCCGGGAAGGAAAAATTCCCGGAGTGAGAAAAAGTAGCTGGTAAAAATTATCATGGTCAACGATCCCCTAAGCGATATGCTAAATCAGGTTATAAACGGCCAGGCGATGAAGCAGCCGATTGTTTGGCTGCCGGTTTCCAAAATGAAATTAGCCCTAGCGAAAATATTAAAGAAACACCATTATTTGAAGGAGGTAAAGAAAAGAGGATTGGGAGCGAGAGCGAGGCTAGGCTTAGTTCTTCAATATTTTGATGACCAGCCAGCTATCGACGGTTTTCAGAGAATTTCTAAACCTGGCTGCCGTCTTTATCTTTCCCCCCGGGATATTAAAAGAGGTAAGGGTCTGCTGATTCTTTCTACTCCTCTCGGCTTGCTATCAGGGGACGAAGCAAAGAGAAAGGTCTCGGGAGGAGAAGTTGTTATGAGAATTTGGTAAATTCAACTATGAGTCGTATTGGAAAAAAGCCCATTCCTTTGCCGGAGGGGGTAGAAATTGAAGAAGAGAAAGGAAAAGTTCAGGTCAAGGGCCCCCGGGGAAGCATTAGTCGGGAGCTAAGACCAGAAGTGAAGATTGAGATTCAGGGCCAACAAGCCTTGGTAACGGTTAATCAAGAAAGTAAGCTGGCGAAAGCTTTCCAGGGATTATTCCGCTCTTTGCTGGCGAATGACGTCCAAGGCGTAACCGAGGGCTGGGAAAAGACTTTGGAATTAAGCGGCGTTGGGTATCGGGCTAAAATGGAAGAGGGAAAGGTTATTTTAGAAGTTGGTTTTTCTCATCCGGTAGTCATTAAGCCGGAAGAAGGGATTGAATTTAAAGTCGAGGGGACAAAAATTATCATTGCTGGTATCCGCAAGGATCAGGTAGGAGAGGTGGCGGCTCGGATTAGAGCCATTCGTCCTCCCGAGCCTTACAAAGGAAAAGGGATCCACTATCTAGGAGAGGAGATCCGAAGGAAAGAAGGAAAGAAAGCCGGGATAGCCAATCAATAATAGGAATAATGACTAATCGGGACTTGAGAAAAAGAAGGCATCGGAGAATTAAAGCAAGAATGGCAGGAACGAAAGAACGACCGAGGTTGGTAGTTTTTCGCTCTTCGGCCCATACCTATGCCCAGTTGATTGATGATTCCAGCGGGAAGGTTTTAGGTGAGGCTTCTGATTTATCCTTGAAAAAAGGGACAAAAACGGAAAAAGCAACTCAGGTGGGAAAGAAGATTGCCCAGAAGGCCAAGGAGCAGGGGATTGAAGAGATCGTTTTTGATCGAGCCGGTTATCAATACCACGGCCGGGTAAAGACTTTGGCGGCCGCCGCTCGAGCTGAAGGTTTAAAATTTTAAGTTGATGAAACCAAGAGCTAAAAAAGCAAATGAATTAGAGTCTCGTGTTTTAGATTTAAGTCGTGTTACTCGGGTGGCGGCCGGCGGCCGGCGGCTGAGATTTCGAGCAGTAGTGGCCGTTGGCGACCAGAAAGACCGCCTCGGCTTAGGAGTTGCTAAGGGACTGAGTGTCCGAGAGGCGATTAGCAAGGCGAAAAGGCTGGCGGAAAAGAAAATGATAACCGTGGCTACGAAAGAAGGGACGATTTTTTGTTCTGTTATCGGCAAAGCGGGGGCTTCTCAAGTTCTTCTCCGGCCCAAAGCCGGGCAGGGCTTGTCAGCCGGAGCGACTGTCCGGGTTCTCTGCCAATTAGCCGGGGTAAAGTCCCTTTCGGCCAAAGTTCTCTCCCGTTCTAAAAACAGCTTAAACATTGCCCGGGCCACTCTTAATGCTTTTCAACAATTAAAAGATTATGCAGCTAAATCAGATAAAATCCAAGCAGCCTCGTCCGACTAAGAAACGTATTGGTCGCGGAGGAAAAAAGGGAACCTACTCTGGCCGGGGAGTGAAGGGGCAGAAATCCCGATCGGGGGCAAATTTTGAACCCTCAATTCGCCCTTTTATTAAACGTTATCCGAAGCGGAAAGGAATTGGCTTTCGTCATTCCCGACCAGAGACCGTCGCTCTCCAGCTGGAAGAGGTGGCCAAGAAGTTTTCGGCTGGGGAAATAATTAATCCTCAAGCTTTAGAGGAAAAGGGACTTCTTTCTTTTCCGTCGGGAAAGAAAGTAGAGGTGAAGATTTTATCTTCCGGACAGCTGAAGAAAGAATTGATTTTTGAGAGTTGCCAGTTTTCTAAAGCCGCCCGGGAAAAAGTGGAAAAAGCCGGTGGCCGGATTAAAAAAGAAAAAGTAAAAAGTAATAAGATTAAAAGATTAAAAGATTAAAAGTAAACCATGTTTGGGCAAACCTTAATTAATCTTTGGAAAAATACTACTCTCCGGAAAAAGATAATTTTTGTTCTTATTATCTTGGCTCTTTTCCGACTTTTGGCTAATATTCCTGTGCCCGGAGTGGATACGACTCAACTGGAGCAGTTCTTCGCTCACAATCAAATGTTAGGCTTGCTGAATGTCTTCAGCGGCGGAGCCCTGGCTCAATTTTCTATTGTCATGCTTGGCATGGGCCCTTATATCACCGCTGTCATTGCTCTCCAGCTGGCGACGATGATTTTTCCTTCTCTGGAAAGACTTTACAAAGAAGAAGGGGAGGCGGGAAAGAAGAAATTTAACCAGTATGGGCGATGGCTGACTGCTCCGCTGGCGGTTTTGCAGGGATACGCAATGCTAAGTTTGCTTCAACACCAAGGAGTTATTGGCTCTTTTTCTTCTTCCACCCTGGTCGCTTACCTAGCGACAGTCACCGCTGGGGCCCTGATATTAATGTGGCTGGGAGAGCTGATTACGGAGCAGGGAATCGGCAACGGTGTTTCCTTGTTGATTTTTGCCGGAATTGTTGCTCGAACGCCGGTTTATTTGAATCAGATGTTAGTTGGCTGGGATGTTTCCCATCTCGGTTCCTATCTGCTTTTTTTGATTATTGCTCTGGTGATGATTTCCCTGGTGGTTTTAGTCAATGAAGCCCGCCGCAATATTCCAGTTTCTTATACCAAGAGGGTGCGGGGCTATCGGATGTATGGCGGAACCTCGACTTATCTCCCTATTCCTTTGAATCCGGCCGGAGTAATGCCCATTATCTTCGCTTTGGCTCTGCTCATGTTTCCGCAAATGGCTGGCCAGGTGGTGGCCAACTGGGGCAGCTGGGGAGCCCAGATTGCTGGCGGCGTTAGCGCCTTTTTAGCCAATCCCTGGTTTTATAATCTTACCTATTTTCTTTTGGTGGTTGGTTTTGCCTTTTTTTATACCCAGGTTACCTTTGACCCGAAAAAAATAGCCGACAATCTTCAAAAAGCCGGAGGGTTTATTCCTGGTATTCGGCCGGGGAAATCTACCACTCAACAGTTAAAATCAATTCTTTATCGTTGTTTGTTTGTCGGTGCCCTCTTCCTTGGTTTGGTGGCGGTGACGCCTTCTCTCATTCAGGGGACAACTAAGCTCACTGGTTTTACCTTTTTAATCGGCGGGACGGCACTGTTGATTATAGTGAGCGTTATCTTGGAAACAATGCGGCAGATTAAAGCTCAAATGAAAGTCAGAGAATATGAAAGCTTCTAATTTAGTTTTAGCTTTTTTGGGTCCCTCCGGCAGCGGCAAGGGGACGCAGTCCAAGTGGCTGATAGAAAAATTCGGCTTTGCCTACATTGGTAGTGGGGACTTGCTGCGCCAGAGGGCGAAGAAAAGCGATTTTACCGGGAAGAAGGTAAAGAAATATATAGCAGAAGGAAAACTGGCTTCTAGTTTAATTGTTGCCAGACTGTGGGAGGAAGAAATGGAGAAGATAAAAAATCTTTCTCAATTTCCAGGTTTGATTATCGATGGCAGCCCTCGCTGCCCCTTTGAAACCCGGCTCATTGATTCCGGCCTTGACTGGTACGGCTGGAAGGACCAATACCGAGTTATCTATCTGAATATTGGATACGGAGAATCGAAAAAACGTCTTCTAGCTAAGGAGGGGAGAAAGAGAAATGATGATACCTTGGCGGCTTTGGATCGAAGGTGGTCTTGGTTCCGCAAGCAGACTTTGCCAGTCATTGAGGATTATCGCCGGCGGGGATTATTAATTGAGATTGATGCTCATCCCTCTATTGAGGATGTTTACCGGGCGGTAGTCCAGACTTTAAAGTTAGAATGATTTGGCTGAAGAGCGAAAAGGAAATTGAAACAATGGCCGAGGCGGGAAAAAAGCTGGCCCGAGTACTGAAGCAGGTTCAGGAGAAAGTCAGGCCGGGAGTGAAGACAGAAGACTTAAATCAGCTAGCGGAGAAATTGATTGCCGCTGAAGGGGGAACACCGAATTTTAAAAATTACCAAGGATTCCCGGCTGCTTTGTGTACAGCGGTAAATGAGGTGGCGGTTCACCAAATACCGGGAGAATATCAACTTCAGTCCGGAGATCTTCTTTCCTTAGATTTAGGTTTGGAGTATAGGGGATTTCAAGCGGATATGGCGGTAACAATTGGGGTGGGGCCCGTTTCCTCTTTAGCTCAGAAACTGATGGCGGTTACTCGAGAAGCTCTTTATCGAGGAATAGAAGTCGCTCGGGCGGGCAATCATTTGGGGGATATCGGCTGGGCTATTGAAAACTATGTTGCTCGTCAAGGTTTTGGAGTGATAAAGGAATTGACGGGTCATGGCATTGGTCGAAAGCTTCATGAGGATCCAACGATTTTTAATTTTGGGGAAAAGGGAAAAGGCTTGGTTATCTCGTCTAATTTAGTGATTTGCATTGAGCCGATTATTAGCGCTGGCTCAACAAGAGTCGAACAGGGAGAAGATGGGTTTAACTATCGTTCGATTGATGGCTCCCTGACGGCTCATTTTGAACATATGGTAGCCGTTACTTCTCAAGGGCCGCAAATTTTAACCGCTCAATTATGAGTCAAGGTAAATTTTACAATCTTACTCGGGGAGAGCTTACTTTGGAAGGGGTAGTAAAAGAAATTATTGCCTATGTTTCCGCTGAGCCAAAAGGGGATTATGATGTCGTCGTCGGTTGTGATTCTTCTTCCGGGGAAACGCCAGTTTTTCCCGTTGTTATTGTCGTCAGGCGCCTAGGGAGAGGAGGAAGATTTTTTGTCCAGAGAGTTCGTTTTTCTCCGAAGCAGAAGAGATTTTTTGATATACACAGCCGTATTCTTCAGGAAGTTTACCTTTCCTGCCAAGTGGCTTTGAGTTTGAAGGAAAAATTATTTCAGGCTTTGGAGAAAACACATCTTCAGCCTAGTTGTCAATTTCGTTATATCCACGCTGATATCGGGGGAGATAAGGAAACGCAAGTGATGATTAAGGAGGTGGTCAATCTTATCCGGGGAAATGGCTTTGAAGCCAAAATTAAACCCGAGTCTTACGCTGCTTCCGTCGTTGCTGACCGTTTTACGAAATGAAGACAAGAAAACCAAAGGTTCTCGTTGCCCTTTCTGGCGGAGCTGACTCTGCCGTGGCGGCCGGCCTTCTTCAGAGGTCCGGTTTCCAAGTGGAGGGAGCTTTTATGAAATTAACCGGTGATCAGAATTTGGAAAAGGGGTGGTTAGCCGCCCAAGCTATTGCCGAAAGATTAAATTTTCCCCTGCGGGTGTTTGACTTTCAGTTGGCTTTTCTTCAAGAGGTTATCCAACCTAGTTTGGAGAATTATCGACGGGGGCTGACCCCTAATCCCTGCGTTCTTTGCAATCACTGTCTTAAGCTGGGTCTCTTTCTGCAAAAGGCTCAGGCGGCCGGGTTTTCTTGGGTGGCTAGCGGCCATTATTTAAGAAAGAGCCGGGGAGTCCGAGGATTCCGACTTTGGCGGGCAAAAGATAAAAAGAAAGATCAATCTTATTTTCTTTGGCGGCTGGATCAAGAACGTTTAGCTCATCTTCTTTTCCCTTTAGGAACTTATCTCCGGTCTCAGGTTGAAGCTTTAATCAAAGATTGGAAACTGGGGCAAACCATCCGTCCGGCCAGTCAAAATCTTTGTTTTATTAAACAGGGTATGAGAGATTTTTTAAGGGAAAAATTAGGAGAGAAAACCGGGGCCATCGTTGATCTGAAGGGAAAAGTTCTCGGCTATCATTCTGGTCTCTGGTTTTATACTCTCGGCCAAAGAAGAGATTTAGGTCTGCTGGGAGGGCCCTTTTATGTGGTGGGAAAAAACATTTCTAAAAATCATCTCTTGGTTTCCCAAAAGAGAAAAGACTTAGTAAAGGAGAGATTTCAATTGAAAGAAGTAAACTGGATTCAGGGAAGGGAGCCCTCTTTACCTTATGCCGGAAAGATTAAAATCCGTTACCAGGCAGAGCCCCGCCCGGGAATTATTACTCGGAGCGATTCCTCTCTTTACTCTTGCCAGTCTTCCCAAGAAGCCGTTACTCCTGGCCAATCGGCGGTTATTTATCAGAGAAAAGAGATGATCGGCGGAGGAATTATTATTAACCAAAACAATGTCTGAGATAGAAGAAAATCAAAAAAGAACCCGGGAATTGCGGGAAAAATTAAGGGCTAATAAACAGCAAGAGGAAAGATTGCTGGTAGAAATTGATTCCTGGCAGCAGGCAGAGGAGAGAAGAAAAAAGTCTTGGGAAGAGCAAAAGAAGAAAGTTGAGGCTGACCAGACCCAGGAATTGTCTTCTTTGGAGAGAAAGCAAAAAGAAGTGGCGGCTAAGAAAGAGAATTTAGGGAAGAAGATAAAAGAGGGAGAAAGTCTTAGGGGAGAGGAAAAAATTAAATCTCTTCTAGCCCGAAAGTCATCTCTTCAGGAGCCGCTTAAACAGGGACAGCGGGAGTTAACAGAGAAGCAGAACGAAGAAAGAGAGCTTTTGGCAGTGGAAAATCGTCAGCAGCAGGAGCTGCGCCAATTGGAAATTAATTTTTCCGGGACTTGGCGCCAGCTGGAAAGAGAAGAGAAAAGCGATTCTCTTCTCCAAGAAGAGCGCCGTTTAGAGCAATCCCTAGCCCGCCTTACTTCTAATCTTCAGCAGAAGGAAAGAGAAGAAAGCCAATTGACAAGTCAAAAGGCAAGGCAGGCTGAAGCAAACGAGAGAAGCAATCTAGAAAGGGAGATAACGAGGACGAAGAGAGAGAAAGAGCCGCTGGAGAGACAGGTCAAGGATCTGGAGAGGAAGCAGGATGAGCTGGGAAGGGAAAAAAGAGGAGCAATGGATTCTCTCCGAAGAGAAAAAGAAAAAGTAAACAAGCAGTTTGAGGAAGCACAGGCCCAGGGGAATAGAAAGTTGGCAGAGATTAAAAGGCAGATTGAGGCTGTCAAAAGAGAGCAGCGAGAAAAACAAAGAGAAGTGAAAGAGCGGGAACGGGCTAGCCATTTGCTTGATCAGGCCTTAGCCCAAGAGGAAACCCGGCGGAAAAATCAGGAAAGAGAGGAAAGAAAATGGGTGGAGGAAAAGAGAAAATTAGAGGCAGAGGAAAGAAATTTCCTTCAGCAGGAGGGAGAAATAGAAAAAAGAGCCGCCGAAAGTTTAAAACGTTTGGAAAATAATTACCGCCGGGAGAGAGAAGCGACGGAAAGAAAAGTGATCCAGCACCAGGGAGAAATAAGTCGGCTTGATCAAGAGCGAAAACATCTGGAGATCCAAAAAGAAAAGCTCTTGGGCCGTTTTTGGCAAAATCTCCGTCAGGATTTAAAAAATGGCTAAACTCACTTCGGAAAAAATTCGCCAGCAGTTTCTAGACTTCTTTCAAGAGAGAGGCCATCAATTGGTTGCTTCCCATTCCTTGATTTCCCCGGACCCGACTGTTCTTCTCACCACGGCTGGCATGCAGCCTTTCAAACCTTGTTTTCTGGGGGAGGAATGCCCTTATTCTTCCCGGGTGGCTTCCTGCCAAAGATGTTTTCGTACTTCCGACCTCGATCAGGTAGGAGATATCTCCCACCTCACCTTTTTTGAAATGCTGGGCAATTTTAGCTTTGGTGATTACTCTTCCCGGGAAGCAATTCACTGGGCTCTAGAACTCCTGATAGACGGCTATCATCTCGATAAGAAGAAGATGGCTTTTACCTTTTTCGGGGGGAGTGAAAGCCTACCAGCAGACGAAGAAACTAAGGAAATACTGCTTGGAGAGGGAATTCCCGAAGAGAAGATTTTAGCTTTGGGGCGGGAGGATAATTTTTGGGGCCCGGTAGGAAAGTCAGGACCCTGCGGTCCAACAGCAGAAATTCATTATCAAGTAAAGGCCGGTTTTCCTTTTCCTCAATCGGCCGAGGATCTTAATTGCCGATTCGTCGAAGTTTGGAATTTGGTTTTTAACCGCTACTTTCAGAATGAAGAAGGAAAATTGGCGGCTTTGCCGAAATCGGGCATTGATACCGGCCTAGGATTGGAGCGCTTGGTTATGATTCTGGAAGAGAAAGAGTCGGTTTTTGAAACGGACTTGTTAGTTGATTTGTTAAAAATTTTAGAGGAAAAAGGAAAGATGAGCTTCAGCCAAGCTCCTGGCCCTTATCGGATTCTGACCGATCACTTTCGAGGGGTGGTCTTTTTAGTGGCTGACGGAGTGCGGCCCAGTAATTTAGGCCGCGGCTATGTCCTAAGAAGAGTTATCCGCCGCTTAGTGGAAAATGGAGAGAAGATTGGTTTTCCGGAGAAAGATTGGCCGCAAGCAATCCAATGGGTAATTGAAAAATATTCTCCGATCTACCCTCATCTTCAGGGTCAAGGAGAAATAGTACCGGCGGTTGTTTCTCAGGAGGGGAAACGGTTAGCAAAGGCTTCGCAGAGAGGCTGGAAGGAATTAGAGAAATTAGGTCAGGAGGAACTTTCCGGAAAAGAAGTTTTCCGTCTCTATACTACTTATGGTTTATCTCCGGAAGAGATAACCAGGGCGGGCTATCAATTTTCCAGCAAGGAATTTCAGCAAGCTTTGGAAAAACATCAGCAGATTTCCCGGCGGGGAGGAGAGAAAAAATTCGGTGGTCACGGGATTACAGATACTCAAAAAGAAAAAGCAAAAGTCAGACTGCATACGGCCACTCATCTTTTGCAGGCGGCTTTGCGGGCGGTGCTTGGGCCGGAAGTAAAACAAAAGGGTTCGGATATCCAGGAAGGAAGGTTGCGTTTTGATTTTTCTTTTCCCCGAGCTTTGACCAAAGAAGAAAAGGAAGAAGTGGAAAGATGGATTAATCAAAGAATTCAGGAAGACTTAAAAGTGGAGCAGGAGGAAATGGACTTCCAGGAAGCAAAAAAAGAAGGTTTATTTATAGAGGAAGTCTCATATCCGGCGAGGGTATCAGTTTACACTATTCTTGATCGGTCAAGCGGAGAGTCTTTTTCTAAGGAAATCTGTGGCGGTCCTCACGTCGATTCTTTGGCTGAGCTGGGTCAGTTTCGAATTGTTAAAGAGCGGTCTTCAGGAGCAGGACTCCGAAGAATTAAAGCGATTTTGGAGTAAAGCTTTTGTTTTCTTAAGGAAAATGCTAAGATAAAAAAACGATGACTAAGCTCATTCGTGATATTGTCCCTCCCCAGGAAGTAAATTCCGGCGAGAAGAAGGAAGTAAAGAAAAGAAACCAACCCCAGAAAAAGAAATTTTCTATCTGGCTAACGGGCTTGGGAGTAGTAACTTTTTTTATTCTCGGCGGCTTTATTTATCAATTAGGCTTTGCTTCTTTTCGTCTTGCCGTTTATCCCCAAACACAGATTGTTAGTTTGGAGAAAGAAATTCTAGTGGCTGTTGAGGCGGAGCCTCTTAATGAGCCCAATGTTATTCAGGGAAAGTTTTTAGTAGACTTTCAAGAAGACCAAGGGATGTTCCCGGCTACTGGCCAGGTGGTTCAGGGTCAGAAAGCAGAGGGAACCATTAAGGTTTACAATAATCACCGGCCGCCAGAAGCCATTACTCTCCGACCGATGACGAGATTCCTTTCTGGTTCTGGTAAGTACTTTCAATCCCCGGAGAGGATTTATCTGCCGGCCGCTCAATGGGAAGGAGGGAAGCTAATCCCGAGTGTTGTGGAGACTAGAATCGCGGCCATGGAAGAAGGCCCGGATTACAATATTGAAGGGGATAAGTTTTCTGTCCCCGGGTTGGCCGGTACGGTTTATTACGACAATATTTATGCCGAGTCTTCGGAAAAAATGACCGGAGGAGAAGTGACAACAGTGGCTCAAGTTACGGAAGAAGATCTGCAAGCAGCCAGAGAGTCTTTGAAAGAGCAATTATTTTCTCTTTCGCAAAAAGCTCTCGAGAAAAAAGCAGGATCGGACTTTATCTTCTTGCCAGCCGCGCTTTCGCAGGAAGTAGAGGAAAGTGGGTCTTCGGTCGCCGTTGGAGAAGAGGTGGAGCAGTTTAATTATCATCTTTCCGTTGTTTCTCAATCCTTGGTCTTTCCGGAACCCCCGGTCTTGGATTTAATGAAGCAGGAAATTCAGGCTAAGATTGGTGAAGAGAAGGCAATTGCCCCGGGAAGTTTAATGGTTGCTTATTATCCCCTGGCGGCTAATTTTGATCAAAAGGTTATTGATTGTAATCTCAAGGTAACGGCCAAAGTTTATTCTCCTTTTAAAGAAGAGGATTTGAAAAAGCTGGTAGCCGGGAAAACACTTCCTGAGGTGCAAGCGGCGATTCAAGAATTCTTTCCCCAGTTGGAGGAAGTGCGGGGAATCATTAATCCTTTCTGGGCGAGGAGAGTTCCGGCTGATCTTTCCAGAATTCAGATTGAAGTTCATCTTGACCATTGACGAAGCGGAAAATATCGGTTATCTTATCACTTAAGGAAACTGGTTGTCTCCAGTTCGGCCCTCATTTTTCTTTTAATTGCCTAAATGATTAAAGACAAAAAGCAATGGCAGCGGCAGGGAATAGTACTGGAATCCTTGCCTAGTACGACTTTCCGGGTTCAATTGGAAGGGGGGTCGGAAATTATTGCTCATCTCGCCGGTCGGGTTCGAAAACGTCATATCCGCGTCCTGCCAGGAGATAAAGTGCTATTGGAATTAAGTCCCTATGATGAAAGTCGGGGAAGAATTATTTATCGCCTATAATCTAAGAAGATATATTCTAGGAAGATATATATGTTCTCACAATATATTCTATATTTTATATAATATGAAGGTTCGCTCTTCAGTAAAAAAAATATGTAAAGATTGTAAAATTGTTCGGCGAAAAGGGCGGATTTATGTTATCTGCCGGAATCCAAAACATAAACAGAAGCAAGGATAGAAACCTAAACAAAACATAAACAGAAGCGGGGATAAGACATAAACAAGGAGCAAACAAAGACCGGGGTAGAAATATAAACAAAGGCAAGGATAGAAACCTAAACAAAACATAAACAGAAACAAGGATAATTATGGCCAGAATAAGCGGGGTGGCTATCCCCGATGACAAAAAAGTCGAAATTGGATTAACTACTATCTTTGGGATTGGACGGGCGTCGAGCCGGGATATTTTGACCAGAGCCAAAATTGATTTGGCGAAAAGGATGAAGGATCTGTCAACAGAAGAAGTCAAGAGAGTCCAGGAAATTATTGAGAAAGAACACAAGGTGGAGGGAAAATTGAGGCAGGAGGTAATAGCTAATATTAAACGTTTGAAATTAATTAATTGCTGGCGGGGGCAGCGTCATAAAAAGAACTTGCCGGTGCGGGGGCAGAGGACGAGAGTCAATACCCGGACGGTAAGGGGTAATGTCCGGCGGACAGCTGGTTCTGGCCACCGGAGGGCACCCACGCCGAAATAATCTCATGGGGAAGAAAAAAGTAATTAAAAAAACAACCGAGGAGGTTCTGAAGGAAGGGCAGGCAGTAGAAAAAGCGATGGGTAAGAGCCAGTCGGTAAAAGGAAAGAGGGAGATAGAAAAAGCGGTCGTTTATATTAATTCTTCTTATAATAATACTCTCATTTCTCTTTGTGATCTCCAGGGAAACGTTCTGGCAATGAGGACGGCTGGAAGCATCGGTTTCAAAGGAACGAAAAAAGCTACTTCCTATGCGGCTTCTAGGGTGGCGGAAGCAATAGCGGAGGTTATTCAGAATCTGAAAATTAGCCAAGTAGAAGTAATCGTCAAAGGAGTGGGCAAGGGGCGAGAATCAGCGGTCAGGTCGTTGGGAGCTCGAGGGGTAGAGATGGAAAGCATTAAAGATAAAACTCCTTTTCCTCATGGTGGGCCTCGGGCTCCCCGACCGAGGAGAGTTTAAAGATTTATGAGTCTTAGGAAAGCCTCTTAATAGTAATTATGAGAGATAATCAATGTAAAATTTGTCGACGGTTTGGACAGAAACTTTTCTTGAAGGGAGATAAGTGTTTTACGGCTAAGTGTCCGCTGGCTCGAAAGTCTCTAAGCGCTGGAAGGGATAACCGAATGGGGAGAAGAAAAAGAGTTTCTGAATACGGACGTCAGTTGGTAGAAAAGCAAAAGCTGAGAATTTTTTACGGTTTGAAAGAAAAGCAATTTCGCCGTTATATTAATAAAGTTTTAAGACGTCTTTCTCGGGAAAACCGAGACCAGCTTCTTATCCAGCAGTTGGAAAGCCGACTGGATAATATTGTTTATCGGCTGGGCTTTGCTGATTCCCGGGGACGGGCCAGGCAGTTAGTGAGCCACGGTCACTTTTTAGTCAATGGGAAAAAAGTTGACCGGCCTTCTTATCTTCTGAAGTTGGGAGACAAAGTAACGGTCAGAGAAAAAAGCAAGAATGTTGCCATTTTTCAAGAGGCAGAGGAAAGGCTTAAGAAAAGGGAAGTCCCTACTTGGCTACAGGTTAATCCGCAAGGATTGGAAGGGGGTATTTTGCGCTGGCCGACTTTAGAAGAAGTTAATCCACCAGCCAATATTCTTACTATTTTTGAATTTTATTCTCGTTAATACCATGATTTCTTTACCTTCATCAATCAAAATTATTTCTCAAGAAGACCACCGGGCCACTTTTGAAATAGAAGGACTTTACCCAGGCTACGGGACGACTCTGGGCAATACTCTGCGGAGGATTCTTCTTTCTTCCTTGGAAGGAGCCGCGGTGACTAGTTTTCAAATTGAGGGCGTTCCTCATGAATTCTCTACTTTGCCGGGGATCCAGGAAGATGTAGTTCAGATCATTCTTAACTTTAAAAAGTTAAGATTTAAAGTCAGAAGCGATGAGCCGCAAGAGGGGCGTTTTGAGATTAAGGGAAGAAAAGAAGTTATTGGGAAAGATCTTCTTTTTCCTTCTCAAGTAGAAATTACCAATCCCGAACAAAAGATAGCCACTCTCACCAGTCAGAAAGCGAAGCTGATCGGGAGATTTAAAATTGAAAAAGGTGTTGGCTATCAATCAGTGGAGCAAAGAAGAGAAGAAAAGGCCGCTGTCGGGGAAATTCCTATCGATAGTCTCTTTTCTCCGGTGGAAAAAGTTTCTTACCAAGTGGAACGGATGAGGGTGGGAAAGAGGACTGACTTTGACCGCCTTCTTTTAGATATTGTCACCGACGGGACTATTTCTCCAGGTGAGGCGTTGAGCCAGGCGGTCGAGATTTTTCAAAAGCACCTTACCATTTTTGAAGATTATTTACAGGGAGAGGCGGAGAAGAAAAAAGAAACTTCTGGGGAGAAGAAAAAACTAAAGAAGGAGAAAAAACCAGCGGCGGCGAAAAGCATGAATATTGAAGAGCTAAACCTGCCTTCAAGATTAAAGACCACTCTAATGGATAACCATTTTAAGACGGTGGCCGGGCTGCTTACTAAGAACAGAGAGAAGCTTTTGGCTTTGGAGGGCTTGGGAGAAAAGGGAGTGAAAGAGATAGAGAAAGGGCTGAAAAAACTTAACCTCCATCTTAAAGAAAGCTAAGGGATAATGAAGAAAGGAAGACATTTTTCTCATAAAGGATCAGACAAGGCGCTGCGGAGAAATTTAATATCCTCTCTGTTTTTAGAGGAGAGGATTAAAACCACTTTGGCCCGGGCAAAAGATATTGCTCCCTTGACGGAAAGACTGATTACTAAAGCGAAGAAAGATAATTTGGCCTCCGTTCGTTTTTTGCAGGGAGTGATTTCGGAATCAGCCAGGGAAAAGCTTCGGAAAGAACTTCGGCCACGTTACGAAAAAAGAACCGGCGGCTACACGCGGATTATTAAGCTCGGTCCCCGATCATCAGATGGGGCGAAGATGGCTTTTATTGAATTAGTAAAATGATCAACAAGGAGAAGATTCATTCTTTTGATGCCCAGGATCAGTCATTAGGGCGTTTAGCTGCTCAAATAGCGGTTATTCTTCAGGGAAAACACCGGGCGGATTATCTTCCTTATCAGGAGAAAGGGGAAGAGGTGGTGGTGAAAAATGTTAGCCAGATGAAGATTACTGGTAAGAAAAGAGAGAACAAGTTTTATTATCGTCATTCTGGCTACCCCGGGGGGCTGAAGAAAGTAGGACTAGGGGAGCTGATGGAGAAGAAACCGGAGGAGGTTTTGAGGAAAGCGGTTTGGAATATGCTGCCGAAGAATAAGCTTCGCTCTCGGCGAATAAAGAAGTTGAAATTTGAAGCAAAATCATGAAGCAAACTAAGGAAAAGAAGGAAACTAAGGAAAAGAAGGAAAAGAAATATCATGCGGCTATTGGGCGTCGGAAAACAGCCCGCGCCCAGATAAGACTTTACTCTGGAAAGAAGGGGATAAAGGTTAATGAAAAAGACTGGCAGGAATATTTTCCTCAGCTGGTCCTTCGGGAAATTGTTCTTGCTCCCTTAAAGGAGCTGGGGGTGGAGGAGAAGTTCGGCGGTACGGTTTTAGTTCAGGGCGGCGGCTCTCGGGCGCAGGCGGAAGCGGTTCGTCTGGGAATAAGCCGGGCCTTAGTCCAGTTTAACCCCGAATGGAAAACTCAACTTAAGCCAGCCGGCTACCTTAGCCGAGATCCGCGGATGAGAGAAAGAAAGAAGTATGGCTTGAAACGAGCCCGGCGGGCGGCTCAATGGAAGAAGAGATAAATGTTGGAAGAAATTATTGACCAATTTTACCGAGAACAGGAACATTCTCGGAAACAGACTCGTTTTTATGTTACTGATGCCGGAAAATGCCATCGGTTTATCTTTTTTAAATTTAAACAAGCTCCCCATCCGGAATTGGAACCAAGAATTCTTCGTTTATTTGACCACGGTAATTATATTCACCGCTTGATTGTTAGAGCCCTAAAGGAAAGAGGAGTTCTAGAAGGGGAGGAGGTCAATATCCCTTTTCAAGAATTGATTGCCGGCCGGGCGGATGCCCTTTTGAAAATTGAGGGAGAGCGCTATATTCTAGACATCAAAAGTATTAACCGGGGCGGTTTCCAGGCCCTGAAGGAACCGAAACTAGATCATCAGAATCAGCTCCAGCTTTATCTTCATTTCTTTCAAATCGCTAAGGGGATTTTGCTTTATGTCGATAAAGACACTCAAGCCTTGAAAGAATTCCCCCTTAACTATGATCAGGGGCTTTGCCAGTCTCTTCTGGAGGATTTATCCGTTCTTCGTCAGGAGATTGACAAGAATTTGATTCCCGCTCGGCTCTCGCATTGGCCGAGCAATTCTCAATGCCGTTACTGCCCCTATAAAGATATTTGCTCCATGATTGAATCCGAACCGGTTTACTGGGATAAGTTTAAGGAAAGAATCAAAGCTTATGAAAAAGATCTTCAGGCAGCGAATGGGCCGAGATTTCTTTAATTAAAATTTTAACCTTGCGAAAAGGCTAATTTTAGTTTATTATCAGAATATGGAAAAAGAAGTTTTTCTTATTCAGGGCCAACGCCCCCTGGCGGGAAGAGTGGCGGTGCGAGGAGCAAAAAATGCAGCTGGGCCGATTTTGATTGCTTCTTTATTAACTGATGAGCCTTGCCGAATTAGCAACCTTCCCTTGATTAAAGATGTTTTAAATACTCTTGAGGTTTTAAAAAGTTTAGGGGTGAAAGTTGAGTGGAAAGGCGAAAGAGAGGTTGAGTTACAAACGGCTGACCTGAATCCGGAGAAGATGGACTTTAACCAGGCGCGTCAGACAAGAATATCGGTTCTTTTTATTGGCGCCCTATTGGCAAGATTAAAGTCTTTTAAAATGATTCGGCCGGGCGGAGACCGAATTGGCCTTCGTCCTATTGCTACCCATTTACAAGCTTTAGAGAAACTGGGGGCAAAAGTTGCTTTCCAGAATGATTTTTACCACTTCACGAAAGAAGCTCCGAAAACGTCAAAGATTGTCCTTTCAGAATTTAGCGTTACGGCTACCGAAAATCTGCTTCTGGCAGCGGTTCTTTCTCCCGGAGAAGTGCTTATCCAGGGAGCAGCTTTAGAGCCCCAAGTTCAGGATTTAGTTGGCTTACTGAAAAAAATGGGAGCAAAGATAGAAATCATCGGGAGTCATAGTTTTCGAGTAGAGGGAGTTGAGTCCTTACACGGAGTGTCTCATTCCCTTATCCCTGATCCTTTAGAAGCGGGGACACTTATTGCGGCTGGAGCCTTAACGCCCGGGGAAGTAATAGTGGAAGGCATTATCCCCGATCATCTAACTCTTTTTTTGGCTAAGTTGCAGGAAATAGGAGTAAATTTGAAAATCAAAGAGCAGGAAGTAAATGTTTCTTATTCTCCGCAGATTAAAAAAGCTAAGGTTCAAACCCTGCCTTATCCCGGCTTTCCAACCGATCTCTTGCCGATTATTGTCCCTTTGCTGCTCCGGGCAAAGGGGAAAAGTTTAATTCACGATCCTTTGTATGAAAACCGTCTTCGCTATATTGATGAATTGCGGAAAATGGGAGCCGATATTGAAATGGTTGATCCCCATCGGGCTTTTGTTTTTGGCCCTTCTCCTCTTCGAGGAGCGAGAATTGAATCCAGTGATATTCGGGCCGGAGCCTCTTTGATTTTGGCTGGGCTTATGGCTTCCGGAACGACCATCATTGAAAACATTGAACAGATTGACCGCGGTTATGAGAAGATTGAAGAAAGGTTAAGCAGTTTAGGGGCGGATATTAAAAGAACCAAATTATAATTTAATGTTGGTAAAAAAAATTGCTATTGATTTAGGAACAGCCAACTCTTTGGTTTGGGTTCCCAAAAAACAAATTATTCTTAATGAGCCGTCGGTGGTGGCGGTTTCTGCCCGGGAGAATAAAGTTTTAGCTGTCGGGGAAAATGCTCGCCAGATGATTGGGCGGACTCCGGAAACAATTCGTGTTTACCGTCCTTTGAAAGAGGGGGTCATCGCTGACTATCGAGTTACCCAGGCAATGCTCCATCATTTTATTAAAGTGGCCCTGGGAAAATTCCACTTCTTTAAGCCAGAATTAGTGATTTCTGTTCCGGCGGATATTACTTCAGCCGAAAGGAGAGCGGTGGTAAAAGCTGGCTTGAGCGTGGGGGCGAAGAGAGTTTATCTGGCCAAAGAGCCGATTCTGGCGGCTATTGGGGCAGGGATTCCGATTGAATCCTGCTCCGGGCATATGGTGATTGACGTTGGCGGAGGAACTTCTGAAGTGGCCGTTATCTCTCTCGGGGGGATTGTCTCCTCCAGTTCGGTCCGAGTAGGAGGAGACCGCATGGATGAAGCTATCATCCATTACATTAAAAATAAACATAATCTGGCTCTGGGACTTCAAAGCGTGGAAGAAGCCAAAAAGAAAATTGGCACCGCTCTTCCTTTGAAAGAAGAGAAGCATTTGGAAGTGAAGGGGCGGGATCTGCTTTCCGGACTTCCGCGGAATATTCAAATTTCTTCCAATGAAATTCAAGAAGCGATTGAAGACGTCCTCGGAGAAATTATTCAGTCAGTAAAAGATGTTTTAAGAAAGACTCCGGCCGAATTGTCAGCTGATATTATGAACAAGGGGATCATTCTCAGCGGGGGAGGGGCCTTGCTGGAAAACTTTGATCGGCTTATTACGAAAGAAGTGAAAGTTCCTTGTTTTGTGGCTGAAGAATCTCTTCTCTCGGTTATTAAAGGCGGAGGGGTAGTTTTGGAGAATTTAGACTTTTACCGCCAGAGTCTAGAAAGCAGCCCTTAACTCATGGAACCTCATCGAGCGGTTAAGAAATTTCTCGAGAGCACTCTTCAAGAAAAAAGAATTGGTCATGCCTATCTTTTTCTTGGAGAAGAGGAAGTGGGGAAAAAGGAAATGGCTCTTTGGTATGAAAAACAGCTTAATCCCGCCGGGGGGAAAATTCGTCTTCATCTCCTCTTAGTGGAGCCCAAGGAAGAGAAAAAGCAGATTGCCATAGAACAGATTCAAGAGGTTCGCCATTGGTTGCTGCTTGGGGCCGGGTCCGAGTATCGGGTAGTGATTATTAATCCGGCTGAGGCGATGAGTCCAGCGGCTCAAAATGCTCTTCTGAAAACTTTGGAAGAACCCAAACCAAGAGTGGTTCTTATCCTTCTTACTCAGCAGCTGCAGGGTTTGGCGGCAACGATCCTTTCTCGGTGCCAGATTTTAAGATTTGGAAAGACAAGTCAAAAAGAGGTGAAAGATTGGCTAAAGGAGGAAAAAGGATTGACCGATCAAGAGATAGAAAAAATTATCTTTCTGGGAGGGGGTAAAATTAGAAAGATTAAGTTTTGGCTGGAGCATCGAGGAGATCTTCCAGCAGAAATTCAGTTTTGGCAAGAAGTAGAATCTTTAATCGGAGGCGATTTGAATAGAAGGTTAAGCTGGATGGAGAAGGATTTTGCCGGGATGGATTTGGAAAAATTTCTTCATTCTGCTCTCAGTCTTTACCACTACCTTCTCCTCCAGCAGGCAGAGGGGGAAAAGAAGAATTTGTTTTTTTCTTCCTCGGCTGATTATTCTTGGCCAGAACTATTTAACATTCTGCGCTCTTTGCAGGAGACAAAAAGTCTTTTAAAATCAACTAATGTTAATAAAAAATTAGCCCTTAATCAATTATTTATTAATCTTTAATCTATGCCGCTATTTGAAGCAAAACAAATTGAGCCGGAGTTAGAAAGAGTCATTACTTTTCTTCAGAGAACTTTTAACCAAGTCCGGGCTTCGCGAGCCACGCCGGCCTTGGTGGAAGATTTACCGGTTAATCTGGGCGGGACGGAAACCCCTTTGAAGCAATTGGCCTCCATCTCTTGCCCTCAATTCAATCAGATTATGATTCAGCCTTGGGTGGAGGATTATTTAATTTCTATCGAGAAAGCAATTTCTCAATCTGACCTCAGTCTGAATCCTATTGTCGACCAGAAAGTCATTCGGATTACCCTGCCGGCCTTATCAGTAGAAAGGAGAGAAGACCTCTCACACTTGATCAAAGAAAAGGCGGAAGAAGCCAGGCAGACAGTTCGGCATTGGTGGGATGAAGGTTGGGGGAAAATTCAGGAGGAATTCCAAAAGAAGGAAATTTCTGAGGATGAGAAATATAAATTAAAGGAGGAATTCCATAAAATGATTCAGGATTATCAGCAGCGGATAGATGAACTGAAGGAAAAAAAGATGAAAGAAATTAAAGAGGGCTAATTTTTTTATGTTAACAGCGATTCTTATTGCTTTAATTAGCTTAGTGGGCTTAATCGTTATTCACGAACTGGGTCATTTTCTAGTGGCTTTGGCCTTTAAAATGCCGGTTGAGGAATTTGGCCTCGGGTTGCCTCCGCGCCTGGCTTCCTGGAAAATAGGATCAGTGCTTTTTTCTTTGAACCTCCTGCCTTTTGGCGCTTTCGTCAGGATTCAGGGGGAAGAAAAAAGCGGGGAGGGCTTTAGTCTCTTTCCCGCCTGGCAGCAAGCCTTGGTTTTTGTAGCTGGGGTGGCGGCTAATTGGCTGGCGGCCGTTGTTTTATTTAGTTTGGTAGCTGGTGTTTGGGGGCTCCCTTATGGTGTTTCCGATCAGGTAGTTGCTTCCCAGGCCCGATTACAGGTGATCGGAGTCGCTTCCGGAACGCCAGCCGAAGAGGCAGGACTAGAGGCTGGAGATTGGCTGCTGGGTATGGGAACGGCCGGGGAGATGAGGGCGGTGAATCATCTTCAGGATTTTACGGATTTCATTGATCAGCACCGCGGAGAGGAAGTGCTCCTTCAAGTAGAAAGACCGGCTGGAGAAACAACGGTTTCCTTAATTCCCCGGGAGTCATCGCCGCCGGGAGAAGGAGCAATCGGCATTAGTTTTGCTCGGGTGGCGGTAGAAAATTATTCTTGGTGGCAGGCCCCGGCAGCCGGCTTTTTAGTGACCGTTAATCAGACAGTGGCTATTCCCTTGTCTTTGGCGACTGTCGTTTCCCAATGGTTTCGTCACCAGCCAACTCCGGGAGTAGAGCTAGTCGGCCCTATCGGTCTCGGGCAAATGATTAGCCAGACTTTACAGCTCGGCTGGGGTTATCTCCTTCAGTTTGTGGCGATAATAGCGGTTTATCTTAGTTTGTTCAACATTCTGCCTTTACCGGCTCTCGATGGAGGAAAATTAGCCTTTTTGGCTATAGAAGGAATTCGGAGAAGGCCGATTAGTTCTAAAGTTAAAGAGAACTTAAGCGGCGCCTTCTTTGCTTTTTTTATTCTCTTGATGATTTTGATAACGCTTAAAGATTTAAAACAATTATTCTAAAAAAAGAAAGCTGATTGTATTCTCCTTCTCTTCCATCTATAATGAAAAAAATGTTTAAGAGATTAGAAAAATATCTTTTTCGGGATATAGCTATTGACCTGGGAACGGCTAACTCCTTGGTTTATGTTTCCGGGAGGGGAGTTATTATTAACGAACCTTCGGTAGTGGCCGTTAATCAGAAAACAGGTCAGATTTTAGCTATTGGCCAGGAAGCCCAGCGAATGATTGGCCGAACTCCCTCCTATATTCGGGTTGTCTGTCCTTTAGTTAAGGGAGTAGTTTCAGATTTTGAAATTACTGAGCAGCTTTTGAAATATTTTATTCAGGAAGCGCGAGCCAAGGAAAAAGTTTTCGGGATGTGGCCAAGAGTAATTATCGGTTTGCCTTGCGGGGTAACAGATGTTGAAGCCAGGGCGGTGAAGGATGCCGCCCAAGGAGCCGGAGCCTACCGAGTTTTTCTTGTTGAGGAACCAGTGGCTTCAGCTATTGGAATGCAGCTGCCTATTCGCCAAGCTGGAGGTAATTTTGTTATTGATATCGGCGGAGGAACAACTGAAGTAGCGGTTATTTCTCTGAGCGGGATTATTGTCTCGAGAAGCCTGAAAATTGCTGGAGATAAATTTGATAAAGAAGTCCAACGTTTTATTCAGGAAAAATATCATCTCTTTATCGGAGAGCGGACGGCGGAATTAGCCAAAATTCAGATTGGCTCTGCTCTCCCTCAGCGGCAGAGAGCGGAAGTGCCGCTCCGGGGAAGAAACTTCGTGACTGGTTTGCCAGAGGAAGTCATTACTTCTGACGATGACATTTACCGGGCGCTGCATCCTTCGATAGAAACGATTATTAAGGCGGTAAAGGCGGTTATTGAAGAAACTCCTCCGGAGTTGCTTTCTGATATTATGTCAGAGGGAATTTATCTTTGCGGGGGAGGAGCTCTCTTGAAAGGGCTAGACAAGCTTATTTCCCAAGAAGTGAAAATGCCGGTGAAAGTAATAGAAGATCCCCTGACGGCTATGGTCAGAGGGGCGGGAATGATTCTCGAACACCTGGATCAATTTCGAGAAGTTTTAACAGTTGAGCTCGACGAAACTACTCCTGGGGAGAGAGGGTTGCGGTAAATTTCTTCTGGAGTTGCTTGATAAGCGGCCCCCATTCTCCTTTAGCTATTATCTCTTCAAGATTAGACCACGATTTTTTAAGACGGTGGTCTTTTAGCTGATTTCTTTGAAAGTTATAGGTGCGAATTTTTTGGGCTCTTTCGACTTGACTGGCTTGTTTTTTCCTTAATTTTTCAGTTGTCTGGGACTTTTCTTCTTGGCGAAACTGAAGAAGCTTGGCCTGAAGGATTTTAAGAGCGTTTTCCCGATTCCTTAATTGGTCTCGTTCGCTTTGACAAGTGACGGTTAAACCAGTGGGAAGATGAATGATCCGAACCGCCGTTTGTCTTTTGTTAACATTTTGACCCCCTGGCCCAGATGACTTGTAAAAAGTAACCTTGAGATCAGCCGGGCCAAACTGAATTTTCTGACTTTTGTCTTCTGGAAGAACAGCGACGCTGATAGTTGAGGTGTGGATCCGTCCACTCTTTTCTGTTTTCGGAATGCGCTGTACCCGATGCACCCCTCCTTCATATTTCATCATCGGCCAAACATTTTCTCCTTGGAGAAAAAAGACTGCTTTTTTATAGCCTCCGAGGTCAGTGAGATGGAGGTCAAGGATCTTTTCTTTCCATAATTGTTGCTGGGCAAAACGCTGGTAGGCAAAAAAAAGATCTTTAGCGAAAAGAGCGGCTTCTTCGCCGCCAGTTCCCGCTCGAATTTCAATGATAACCTGGTGAGGGTCAATCATTTTAAACTTTTCTTTCCCTTTTTAGCTAATCTTTCCTTAAACTTTTGTACTTGTCCCAGACGGTCAACCAGTTTTTCCTGACCAGTGTAGAAAGGATGGCACTGAAAGCAAATTTCCGTATGAATTTCCGGTTTGCTGGAGCCGATGGTGAAAGTATTCCCGCAGTTGCAGTAAACTTTTGCTTTTGGGTGGTATTGAGGATGAATTTTCTCTTTCATAATTCTTAAGAATAACAGATTTTGGAAGAGGAGGCAAGACGGGTTTGATTTTTCCTAGGAAAAATGTTATCTTTAAAAACTGATCGTTAACGGAATTTAGATTTGGTAATTTTTTTAATTTATGGCGAAGAAAAGCATTGTTGATTTGCCGAAAGAAGGGAAAGCTTTTGAGGATCTAGTGGAGGAAATGACTAAAGCCGGGGTCGGTTTCGGCCATCGCACCTCCAAGCTTCATCCGAAAATGGAGCCCTATATTTTGGGAATTAAATCGACTGTCCACATTATCAATCTGGAGAAAACGGTGGAGGAGCTAAGAAAGGCCCTCGCCTTTATTGGAGAGCTCATTCTTCAGAATAAACTTCCCCTCTTGGCGGGAACGAAGGTGCAGTTTCGGGAATTAGTAGAGGAAATAGCCAAAGCTTGCCAGCTGCCTTATGTCAATCAGCGATGGATTGGAGGCACTCTGACCAATTTCTCTGTTATTACAGAGCGCATTAAGCGGCTGGAAAAAATGGAAGAGGAGGAGCAGAAAGGGGAGTGGGAGAAATATTCCAAAAAAGAAAGAATTGCTCTCAATAATGAGCGGAAGAAGCTGGAAGGAAAGTTCGGCGGATTGAGAAAGATGAAAAATTTGCCCGCGGCTGTCTTTATCCTTGATCTTGATAAAAATGCTTTAGCGGCTAGGGAAGCAAGGAAAAAGGGGATTAAGGTTATTGCTTTAGTCGATACCAATATTAATCCAGAATTGGCGGATTATCCTATTCCGGCTAGCGATGATGCTATTTCCTCAGCCAGATTTATTCTTGATCAAGTCCAAAAGACGATTAAAGCGGCTCAAGTCCAAGCGCTGAGCGAAGAAGTTAAAGAGCAAAAAAAGTAGGACTTATGGTCACTATCGAACAAATTAAACAATTAAGAGAAGAAACCGGGGTTTCTCTGGCTCAATGTAAAAAAGCGTTGGAAGAAACTGAGGGAGATTTGGAAAAAGCCAAGGAAGTCCTCCGAAAAACTGGGCAGGAAATTGCCCAGAAAAGATCAGGCCGGGAGACAAAAGCCGGTTTGATAGAAACTTATCTTCACGCCAATCATCGGCTGGGAGTAATGGTCAGTCTTTATTGTGAATCTGATTTTGTAGCTCGTTCTGACGAATTCCAGAAATTAGCTCACGAGCTTTGTCTTCAGATTGCTGCTATGTCTCCGCTTTATCTTCAAGAAGAAGATGTTCCAACCGAGGCAATAGAAAAAGAGAAAGAAGTCTATCGCGAGGCCTTAGGAAAAACAGATAAGCCCAAAGAAGTGGTGGAACAAGTTATTGCTGGGAAATTAAATAAATGGCAGAAAGAAGTAGTCCTTTTGAAGCAGCCTTGGGTAAAAGATTCAGAGAAAACGATGGCCCAATTATTAGAAGAAGCGATTTCAAAATTGAGAGAGAAGATAAAAATTGGAGAATTTGTTCGCTTCGAAATTTAAGATTATGAATGATGTTTTTTTTATCTTTACTCATATCTTGCTCGCTGCCAGCTTAGTAGGAACGATTACCATTTTGGCGAGAAAAATTCCCCTTTTAATTAATTTCCCCGAGGTCTCTTTTCCTTGGAGGTTCTCTTTTCTTGAGCGGCGGCAGAAGCGAGTTTCCCAAGAGAAAAAGAGGCAGCTCAAGAGGGATTACTGGGATAAATTGTCAAAGTAGCGCCCGGGTAGCTCAATTGGCAGAGCACCGCTTTTGTAAAGCGAAGGTTGGGGGTTCAACTCCTCTCCCGGGCTCTGTTACCTTTTGCTTATGGTTCAACGTTGGCGGCCCGTTATTGGGCTGGAAATCCATGTTCAATTAAAGACGGAATCTAAGATGTTCTGCTCTTGCCGGAATAATCCGGAGGAGACTGTTCCTAATGTTAACGTTTGTGAAGTTTGCTTGGGGCATCCTGGCTCTTTGCCGATTATTAATCAGCAGGCGGTGAGACAAGTGGTGAAGACGGGCTTAGCTCTCCAAGGGAAAATTCCTCAGTGGACAAAGTTTGACCGGAAGAATTATTTTTATCCTGATTTGCCTAAAGGTTATCAAATTTCCCAGTATGATCAGCCGCTGGTTCAAGGGGGATGGTTGGAAATTCCGGGCAAGAAAATTCGTCTGCGGCGGATTCATCTGGAAGAAGACACGGGAAGGCTCCTCCATTTAAAAAAGGAGCAGACAACCCTAGTTGATTTTAATCGGGCGGGGATTCCTTTAATGGAATTGGTGACTGAGCCAGACCTGGAAGGGGGAGAGGATGTTCGGGTGTTTGCTAAGGAGTTTCAGTTAATTCTACGCTCTCTCGAAGTTTCCGAAGCGGATATGGAAAAGGGCCAGATGAGAGTAGAAGTTAACATTTCCTTGGCGAGAGAGGGAGAGAAATTGACTTCTGGGACGAAGGTAGAAGTAAAGAATCTTAATTCTTTCCGGGCGGCTAAGAAAGCGGTAGATAGTGAGATTGTTCGGCAGAAGAGTCTTCTGGAGAAAGGAGAAAAAGTAATTCAAGAAACCAGGGGCTGGGACGGGTCAAAAACTGTTTCTCAAAGAGTAAAGGAAGAGGCGGCTGATTATCGCTACTTCCCCGAGCCCGATCTTCCGGCTTTTGTTTTAGACCCGGCTTGGGTGGAAGAGATTCACCGGGAAATTCCCGAATTACCCGCCGAGAAGAGGGAAAGATTTGAGAAAGAATATCAGCTTTCTGAAACCGAAGGAGAGACCTTGGTAAGAAATCCTTTCTTGGCTTCTTTTTTTGAGAAAGCGGAGAGTGAGCTGAAGAATTGGGCGCAGATAGAAAAAATTCCTCTGGCCGAGCAGCCTCAATTACAATCACTGCTTATCAATTATCTTTTGACCGACTTTCAAGGAAGGCTGGAAAGCTATTCCGGGGAGGGGGTGCTGGTAACGCCGGAGAATTTTGCCGAATTGATAATTCTCATTTTTCAAAAGAAAATTTCTTCTCCTCTGGCTAAGAGAATTCTCAAAATCATGTTTGAAAAAGGAGCGGATCCTTCTCAAGTGATGGAGGAGAAGAAACTGGGAAAAATTGAAGGGAAAAAAGAAGTGGAGAAATTAGTGCAGGAGGTGATGACGGAGAATGCCTCAGCGGTTGAGGATTATCGTCGGGGGAAAGAGGAAGTGCTCCAGTTTTTGCTTGGCCAATTAATGCGAAAAACCCGGGGACAAATTGACCCCCAGGCAGCGAAAGAAAAACTGCAGCAGTTTCTGCAGTTAGACTAGGACTTTTCTAAAAATTGCTGGATAAGACTTTGAGCTTCGCCTGCTTGCTGAACCCAATGAATATTGGGATTTTTTTTGAACCAAGTTAATTGCCGCTTGGCGAATTTTTCTACGGCTCGCTGAAGTTTTTTCTTCATTTCCCCTTCCGTTTCCTTCCCTTGGAGATAGGAGCTTACCCATTGGTATTCCAGGCCGAATTCTTCTAATCTTTTCCAGGAAAGGCCTTGGCGGTGAAGGTTGGCTACTTCTTCAACTATTCCTTGGTGGAAGAGCTTTTCCTGACGTTGGGCAATTTGCTCTTTTAATTGGGGAAAAGGAACTTGCAAACCGAGAATCAGGGTTTGAAAGCGGGGATAGCTTTCCCGAGGAGGGACTCTTCCTAACTGGGAGGCGATTTCAATCGCTCGAATAATTCTCCTTTTGTTTGTTTTTTCTGCTTTCTGGAAGTAAAGAGGATCAAGGTCTGCCAGAACCTTCAAGAGTTTTTCTAGAGGCTGCCTGACGAGCTTTTTTCGGAGATCGGGATCAGCTTTGGCCCAAGGAAATTGCCAGCCTTTAATGACGGCATCAAGATAAAAGGGAGAGCCACCGATGAGAAAGGGAAGGTGGTTTCTTTGGAGAATTGCTTCAATGGCCTGATAAGCTTTTTCTTGATATTGGACGACATCGAATTGTTCTTTTGGCGAGACAATGCCCAGGAGATAATGGGGGATGCCCTCCATTTCCCCGGCGGTTATTTTTCCGGTCCCGATATCCAATCCTTGATAAATCTGCCGGGAATCGGCGGAGACGATCTCTCCCTGAAATCGTCTGGCTAATTTGACTGCCAATCGGCTTTTGCCAGCGGCAGTCGGGCCGAGGAGAACCACTAATTTGCGGTCTAGGTTTATTAGGGGTGAAGAATTTTTCCTTCTAGCTGCCATGGGCTAATTTTTTCAATCTTAGTTTTAATTTTTTGTCCGACTAGCCTTGATTGGCTTTCTCCAGGGATCTTTACCGTTTTATATGAAAAAGATCTTCCTAGGAGGAAATTCTTTTGGGAATTTACTTTTTCTATCAGTACTGGAATACTTTGCTGAAGATATCTTTGATTGTTTTCTAGAGCGGTTCGGCGAAGAACTTCCGTCAGCTTTTTTCTTCTTCTTTCTTTTTCCGCGGTCTCTATCTGGCCTTTGAAAAGAAGAGCGGCTGTTTGAGGACGAGGGGAGAAGGAGGCAATATGGGCGGCCGCGAATTTTAGTTTTTGAAATACTTGGACAGTGCGTTGAAAAGCGGTTTTCGTTTCCCCGGGGAAGCCGACAATAATATCAGTCGAGATAGCCGGATATTTTTCTAATCCGCTTCGGAATTGCTGAAAAGCCTCCCTGATTTTTTCTACCAGAGAAATATATTCTTCCACCGAGTAACGTCGGTTCATCTTTTTTAAAACTTGGTTATCTCCGGACTGGAGGGGAAGATTCAAGTAAGGGGCTAATTTTTTTGATTGGGCAAGAGTACCAATCAGATCATCAGTGAAATCGCTGGGATAAGGCGAGATAAAGTAAAGCCAAAAGGACCCTTTGACTTTTTCAATGAGTTGTAAAAGTTGAGAGAAATTAACCGGTTGGGAATTGAAAGTTGATGAGTAATGGTTAACATTTTGTCCTAGGAGCCATATTTCTTGGTAATCATTTTCAGCTAAGGACTGAATTTCTTCCAGGATGTCTTCTGCTGGCCGGTGGTATTCCCGGTGCCGGGTGGAGGGAACAACGCAGTAGGTGCATTGGTAGTTGCAACCGGTCATAATGGGGACAAAAGCGGTGAAAGGGGACTGGTAGGTAGGTTTGATTTGAAGATAGTGATTAACAGGAAAATTCTTTTCTGGAAAACCTAGTTTTTCCGGCCAGAGGGGAAGAAATTGAGTATCTAGAATGAAGTCAAAGGCAGGGCGGAGTTTTCTCCTATCTGATGGAAGAAGGCAACCGGTGAGAATGCTCCGAAAGCGGGGATCGGCTTTCTTCCGCTGGCGGATTTTCGGGATTAGTCCGTAAACTCGGTCTACGGCTGATTGTCTCACGGAGCACATATTGACAATAAGCAAATCAGCTTCATCAAAAGTTGAAGCTGGTTTGTATCCTAAGGTCTTAAGCACAGTAATCATTCTTTCCGTATCGGCATAATTCATTTGGCAGCCAAAAACAACGAAAAAGTATTTCATCCTTTCATTTTTTCTTTTGGATTAAGGCTTTCATTGTTTTCTGAAGCTCATCGAAGGAGACTTTCGCCAATTTCTTTTTACCTCTTTGGCGAATAGTGAGGATCTGACTCTTTACTTCTTTTTCGCCAATAACGACTAAGTAGGGAATCTTTTTTAATTCTCCCTCGCGAATTCTCTTGCTAACTGTTTCCTTCTTATCGTTTAACTGGCAGCGAAAACCCTGGGCCGTAAATTGGGAAGATATCTTTCCTGCTTCTTTTTTGTACTTCTTGCTTACCGGAAGAATCACCAACTGGGTAGGAGCTAGCCAAAGGGGGAGATCGCCAGCGCAGTTTTCCAAAAGAATACTTAGGAATCTTTCAATGCTGCCCAATAGGGCTCGGTGAATCATAATTGGTCTTTCCTTTTCTCCTCGGGCGTTAATAAAAGAGAGATCAAATTTTTCCGGGAGATTGAAATCTACTTGGATGGTGGAACACTGCCAAGGGCGGCCGATAGAATCTTTTATTTTGATATCTATCTTCGGTCCGTAAAATACTCCTCCCTCCTGATCAAGCAAATAATTAATTTTCATTGCCTCTAAAGCTTTCTTCAAGGCACCAGTTGCCAATTCCCAGGATTCTTCGCTCCCAATATACTTGGCCGGCCGGTTAGAAAGGTAAATATCATATTTCCGGAAGCCGAAAGTTTGAAGAATTTTGATGGCAAAGCGGAGGACTTGTTTTAGTTCTGCTTCTAATTGGTTAGCCCGGCACCAGATATGGGCGTCGTCTTGAGTGAATCCCCGAACCCGTGTCAGTCCGTGCAGGGTCCCGGATTTTTCATAACGGTAAACGGTGCCTAATTCGGTGTAGCGAAGGGGAAGGTCGCGGTAACTCCTAGTTTGGCTCTGATAGATGAGGATATGGAAGGGGCAGTTCATCGGTTTTAACTGATAATCTTCCTTCTCTTTCTGCTTTTTCTCGGCGAGGTGCAGAGGGGGGAACATACTCTCTTGATAAAAATTGGTATGACCGGAAGTTTCCCAGAGATTTATCTTGGCGATATGGGGGGTGCCGACTAATTGATAGCCATTTTTGAGGTATTCGTCAAGGACATAATTTTCCACTATTCTTTTTAGAATTGCCCCGGCCGGGTGCCAGAGGATAAGGCCGGGACCGATTTTAGGATCGATGTGGAAAAGATCTAATTGGGAGCCTAATTGGCGATGATCTCTTTTTTGAGCTTCTTCCAATTGATGAAGATAGCTTTTCAATTCCTTAGTGGTGGAAAAAGCCAGGCCGTAGACTCTCTGGAGCATGGGGTTCTTTTCGTCTCCTTTCCAGTAGGCTCCGGCCAGCCGGCTCAACTTAAAGGAAGAGGGGTCAATTTCCTCGGTTGAGGAAATATGTGGTCCCCGACAGAGATCGGTGAAATCTCCGCTCCGGTAAAGACTAACTTTATCTCCGGGGAGATCTTGGAGGATTTCTAATTTATAAGGCTGATTCTGTAGAATAGAAGCGGCTTCCTTTTTAGAAACAGTTTTTTTCTGAAAAGCAGTCTTCTCTTTTATAATCTCCCGCATTCTTTTTTCAATTTTTGGCAAGTCGTCCGGAGTCAGCTTCTGGTCCAAGTCAAAATCATAGTAAAAGCCGTTTTCGATCGCCGGTCCCATGCCTAATTTGGCCTCTGGATAAAGACTCATAACGGCCATGGCCAGAATATGGGCGAGAGAATGACGGCTGATTTCTATTTTATTTTCTTTTTTATTCATAGTCTTCTTGAGAAATAATTTCTTCAGCTGAATCACAGATTAACTTTAGTTGATTGTCTCGATGATTAACTTGTCCCTGGATGATGAGAATTTTGTTTTCTTTAAAAAGGGAAGGGTACTGCTCGAGAGTGTTGGGGAAAACAATTACTTCAATGCGGCCGCTTTGATCTTCTAGTTCGGCAAAAAGCATTCGCTGCTGGTTCCGGGTGAGAATTTTTGTGATCCGGGTAATAATCCCGCCAATCCGGACCCGGCCTCTTTTCCAAGAGCCGGTGATTATCTCTCGAATGGGCGTTGTCTCTTGGCGGAGAGCTTTCTTAAATTCATCCAGGGGGTGAGCGCTGACATAGAGACCGAGAAGCTTCTTTTCCCACTCGAGCTTAGTCTTCAGGGAAGCGTTCTCTCCATTTGGTAGATGGAGGCGGGGCTTAGAGCCGGGTGCTTGAAAAAGGCTTTGCTGGTGAGACTTTTTCTGTTCGCGAAGATCATGAAGAAAGGCAAGAATGCGCGCCACATTATTGATAATTTTTTCCCGTTCAATTAATTGATCGAAGGTTCCAGCTTCGGCTAAACTTTCCAGGGTTTTCTTTTCCAAATTAAAGGAAGCGGTACGCTCAAGAAAATCTTCAAATGATTTAAAAAGACCATGCTCTTTTCTTTCTTGGATGATGTCAGCAACAATTTTCTGCCCGACATTTTTAATAGCGGAAAGGCCGAAGCGGATTTTCTTTTCTTGAGGGACAACGGAAAAATTGCGGAAACTCTGATTAATATCTGGCGGGAGGACAGAAATTTTCATTGTTTCGCATTCTCGGATCAGGAAAGAAATTTTGTCATTATCGCCCTGATGGGAAGTCAAAAGAGCGGCCATGAATTCCAGGGGATAATTCGCTTTGAGATAAGCTGTTTGATAGGCAATAGTGGCGTAAGAAGAGGCGTGAGCAAGATTGAAGCTGTAACGAGCAAAAGGGATAATCCATTCCCAGATTTTTTGGGCTACTTCCTCCGGGATATCATTCTTTTGCGCCCCCTTGAGGAATCTGTTTTTCTGGCTGATCAAGAGCTTCTTTATCTTTTTGCCCATGGCTTTTCTTAGGACATCTGCTTCGGAAAGGCTAAAGCCGGCCAGGTCGTGAGCAATCTGCATAATCTGCTCCTGGTAAACAGCGATACCGTAGGTCTTTTCTAGGATAGGTTTTAGTTTTGGATGAAGGTAGAGAGGTTTTTCTTTGTTCTGCTTACGCTTGATGTATTGAGGAATAAACTGCATTGGTCCTGGGCGATAGAGGGCAACTATAGCAATGATGTCTTCAAATTTGGTCGGCTTTAGCTGCTGAAGATAAGTTTTCATCCCGTTGCTTTCTAATTGGAAAACCCCGGTTGTTTTTCCCCCTTGAAGAAGGCGGTAAGTTTTTTTATCATTGAGGGGAATTTTTTCAATGTCAATATTTTTCTTCTGGATAGCGTAGATATAATGAAGAGCGTCTTCAATGATGGTTAGGTTTTTTAGGCCCAGGAAATCCATTTTCAAAAGGCCGAGAGCGGCAATAGAGTCCATTTCGTACTGGGTAATAATTTCTTCTTTGTCTTGGGGAGGATGCTGGAGAGGAATTATCTTCGTCAGAGAGGCGTCAGAGATAACGACTCCGCAGGCGTGGGTAGAAACATGGCGGGCCGTTCCTTCTAGTTTTTGAGCTAGATCAATTAGCCGATGGACTTTTTCTTCTTCTTCGTAGCGCTGTCTTAATTCCCCAACGCTTTTTAGGGATTCTTGAAGGGAAAGATTCATTGGAATGGCTTTGGCGATTTCGTCGCAGAAGAGGTAGGGATAATGAAGGACTCTTCCTACATCCCGGATTGCCCCTCGGGCAGCCATGGTGCCGAAGGTAATAATCTGGGCAACATGGTCGGCTCCGTACTTCCGGGCAACGTATTTCAGAACTTCATCCCGGCGGCGGTCGGTGAAATCCAAATCAATATCCGGCATGGAAATGCGGCCCGGATTCAGAAATCTTTCAAAAAGAAGATTATATTTCAGAGGGTCAATGGAAGTAATGCCCAGCAGATAAGAAACCAGGGAGCCGGGGGCGCTTCCTCTGCCGGGGCCAACGACAATATGCTGTTCTTTGGCCCAGCGGACAAAATCTTGGACAATAAGGAAGTAGGAAGCGAAATTCATCTGTTTGATGACGGCTAACTCATGCTGGAGACGGTTCTCTATCGCCTGGTTGGCCTGACCATACCTTCCTTTAATTCCTTTTTGGCAAAGGTCAGTCAAATATTCATCAGCCGCTTGGCCGCTGGGAACGGGAAAAGAGGGAAGTTTAATTTTTCCCAGCTCTAGGTTAATCTGGCAACGGTCGGCGATACGATTGGTGTTCTCAATTGCTTCTGGGGTTTCTTTTAAGAGGGAAATCATCTCTTGAGGGGAGCGGAGAGAAAAATCCTCTCCGAGCATAGTGCGGCGATCAGGAGTGTCAATATTCTGCTTGGTATTAATGAGCATGAGGATGTCTTGGGCCTCAGCGTCTCCCGGCTTTAAATAGTGGACGTCGTTGGTGGCAACTAAGGGCAGGCCTAATTCTTTAGAAAAAGCGATTAGGGTCTGGTTAACCTCTCTTTGATGCTCAAGACGGAGATGAGGTTGAATTTCCAGATAGAAATTATCCGGACCAAAGATTTCCTGGTAATGTCTAGCTGTTTTTTTGGCTTCTTCCAGACGATGAGCGAGGATTAATCGGGGAATCTTCCCTTGAAGGCAGCCGGAAAGAGCAATTAAGCCCGAGTGATGTTGGGCTAGAAGTTCTTCGTCTACTCGGGGATGGTAATAGAATCCTTCTAAATTAGCTTTGGTGACTAACTGGACTAAATTCTGATAACCAGTATTGTCTTTAGCCAGAAGGGTGAGGTGATAAGCTTTTTTGTCAGCCACCGGTTCCTTTTGGTCTAGGCGGCGGGGAGCAACATAAACTTCACAGCCGAAGATGGGTTTAATATCTTTCTGCCGCGCTTTTTGGTAAAATTCAATAAGACCATAGAGGTTTCCATGGTCGGTTAGAGCGATGGTGTCCATTCCTAAGCTCTTGGCCTGATCTAAGAGTTCGCCGATTTTTGGCAGACCATCAAGAAGACTGTAGTGAGAATGAACGTGCAGGTGGGTGAACCGTTCCTTCATTTTACTAATTCCTGATAGCGGGCGCCTTCGAGAATCAATCCGTTTTCCAGAGAAGCCTGGCGAAGAATGAGGTAATTTTTAATAGAGATATTTGTTAGATTAGCTGTTCCGAGGATTAAAGCCTGGACGAGATCAACGGAGCCGCTAACGCTTGCCTTTTCCAGATAGAGTGATCCATTAAGAATAATGCCCCGGAGGTAGAGGTTTCCACGGATTATCAGCCCCTCGTAATTGGCGTCTTCAATCTTTATTCCCTGCAGGTTCAGATCTCCTCCAATCTGGGCTTTAGCCAAACTGATGAAGCCGCTATTAGTCAGCTGCTGGCCGTTGAGATTTCCTTTAATCTGGGCGCCGACTAAATTAATTACTCCCCGAACTACTGTCTGCTGGAGATTAAAGGACCCTCGGACAATACTCCCTTCCAGATAGAGAGCTCCTTTGATAATTGCTTCTTGCAGGTTAAGATCTCCATTAATGACTACTTCTCGGAAAGAAGCGGGGCCAAGAATGGTTGCTCCCTGGAAATTAACACTGGTTCCGATCTTTCGATTAGCAAGATGCACCGAAGGAATAATCCGTTGGGAGAAATCAGCTGGCTGCCCAGTAGCTTCGGCTTTTCTAATAATTGTTTCTATTGCTCCTGGGGAAACAACTTTTTGAGGATCAAGTTCGGTTTGAATAGGAGCCACTTTCATTTTTTATTTAAAACTCTTAATTTTTAAAACTCTTAATTTTTAAAACTCTTAATGTATAATGGGAAGAGAAGAACCTGAATTATTATAATCTTGTTTACAAGATTTAAAGAATCTACGATTATTATAACCCTGTTTACAGGCTTTTAAGAATCCTACGGGTTATTATAATCCAGTTTACAAGATTTTACAAATATTTATGGAACCCGATTTACGTTTAGAAAAACGTTTATGGCGCCAGGGATATCAAAGAGTGGTGGGCATTGATGAAGTTGGCCGAGGGGCTCTCGCTGGCCCGGTAACTGTTGTCGGGGTGCTCCTTCAACCCGGGCTGGAAAGAATTCCTCAGGAACTAAAAGGAGTACGAGATTCTAAAAAATTATCCGCTCGGCAAAGAGAGGCTATTTACTTGCCATTAACTCGGGCTGATTATCTCTCTTGGGCTGCGGCTTCTTCTTCTGCCGGAGTAGTAGATAAGGCAGGAATTGTGAAAGCGATTGAGCAGGCGATAAAGCAAGTGGTGCGAAAATTATCTCCGGTTGACTTTTTAATTTTGGACGGCCAACTATCGCTTTCTTGGCCTCTGGAACAATATTCTTTAGAAAAGGCGGATCAGAAAATTTTCTCTGTTGCGGCGGCTTCTATTATTGCCAAAGTAAGGCGCGACCGGTGGATGGTCCATTATCACTCTCTCTACCCACGGTACAATTTTCAGCAGCATAAAGGATATGGGACGAGAGAGCACTGCCAAGCCCTGGCGACTCTCGGTTTCTCTCCCGTGCACCGGAAAACTTTTCGAGTCTCTTGGCAAAAAGGATAATTTTTGTTAAAGTAGAAAAGGCCTTCTAATTATTATGGCTGTTCCCAAACAAAAACATACCAAATCAAGACGGGATCGAAGAAGAGTGAATCTTCGTCTTTCTTCTCCGAAGCTAGTTGTCTGTTCCCAATGCGGGAAATTAAAATTGCCTCATGCTCTTTGTTCTTACTGCGGCTACTATGAAGGCCGGGAAGTAATTGACGTCCTGAAAGAGTTGGGGAAGAAGGAAAAAAAGAAAAGGGCTAAGGAAATAAAGCGTCAACCTAAGGCAAAGGAAGAAGATTTAAGTCCAGAAAAACTTTCTCGTTAAAAATTAGAGGAAGCCCTCTAATTATTTTGATAATTCAATAGAAAAATTATTCAGAAATAGAAGAAGCCTTCTAATTATTATCCTAATAATTTTGTTATCCTAATAATTCGGAAGAAGCCTTTTATTATCCTAATAATTCAATTGTAATGTCTCGTCATCAATTGCGTTTGCTGGCAGTCCAGATCTTGTATGAGTGGGATTTTTATCACCGGGACGCTGAACGATTCGGGAGAATCATTTCCCGCCAGACAGCCGCTTATGATTTAGAAACGGGAGATCAGCAATTTCTTCAGACTCTTCTTTTGGGAGTGAGGAATCATTTTTCCTCCATCGATAAGGTTCTTCAGCAAGCAGCTCCCCAGTGGTCGATTGAGCGGATGAGCTTAGTGGATCGTAACATTCTTCGCTTGGGGCTTTATGAACTTTTATATCATAATGTTCCTCCCAAGGTAGCGATTAATGAGGCGATAGAGCTGGGGAAAGATTTCAGCGGAGAAACGGCCGGGAAATTTATCAACGGGGTGCTGGGAACGGTTTATGAAGAGGCGAAGAAGGTGAAAAAAGAAAAGGAATGAAAGAAGTTAAGTTATTTTTTGAAAAAGAAAAATTCCCGGAATTAGAGAGGAAGCTAGAGATAAAGTTTCGCCACCCGGAGCTGTTAATCCAGGCTTTTGTTCATTCTTCTTTTTTAAATGAGCATCCAGATTTTCCCTTAGAAGATAATGAAAGATTGGAATTTCTTGGGGATGCAGTCTTGGAATTGGTGGTGAGTGAGCATCTTTACCATCACCATCAGCAACAGGAAGGGTGGCTGACCAAGTGGCGGGCGGCTTTAGTCAATACTCAGTCGCTGGCCGAAATAGCTGAGAAACTGGATTTTGATTCCTGGCTTTTGTTTTCCCAAGGAGAAAGGAGGAATAATCATCGGGCGAGAAAACACCGCTTGGCTAATACTTTGGAAGCTTTTATTGGCGCTCTTTATCTTGACCGAGGATTGGAAGTTGTCAGAAAATTTGTTTATGATAAGCTTTTAAAGAATCTTCCTCAAATAATTGCCTCTGGCGCTTTCCAAGATGCAAAAACTATTTTTCAGGAAAAAACCCAAGAAGAGACAGGCACCACTCCCCGCTATGAGGTTTTATCAGAGTCTGGCCCAGATCACGCTAAACGATTTCAGGTTGGGGTTTTCTTAGAAGATGTTCTTATCGCTCAGGGCCGGGGAAATTCTAAACAGCAAGCCGAGGAAGAAGCAGCCAGTCAGGCCTTGATAAAAAAAGCGGCTAACCAAGCCTTAATTAAGAAAAAGCGGCTAACCAAGCCTTAATTAATCATGTTAAGAATTCGCTTTCAAAGAATCGGTAAAAAGAATCAGCCTTTCTTAAAGTTGGTAGTGGTTGATAGAAATTCTCCCCCTAAAGGGGGAAGATTTGAAAAAGTAGGCTGGTTGAACCCCTTAACTAAAGAAAAGGGATTAAAGACCGAGAGAGTTAAATATTGGCTGTCGGTTGGAGCACAGCCAACAGACCGAGTTTACAACTGGCTTCTTGACGAAGGGATTTTGTCCGGAGGAAAAAGAGCCGTTCATGCTCCCGCTCCTGCTCCCGCTCCCGCTCCCGCTCCTGCTCCCGCTCCCGCTCCTGCTTCTGCTTCTGCGAAAGAAGAAGGGAAGAAAAAAGAAGAGAAAGCCGAGAAAGGAGGCGAGGAAGTCAAGAAAGGAGAAGAGGAAGTCAAGAAAAAAGGGAAAGAAGCTTAAGAAAAAGGCTCTTGCGATAGGAGGAGTCTTTTCCTCTTGAATTATCAGGATGATAATTAGAAGTCCTCTTCTAGAAAAAGAATAAAAGAGTCTTTTGGGAAGAAAGTGAGGGTGGGAACCATGGGCTTTTCTCTTGGAAGAAAAAGGTGCTACAATTAATTAAAGAATGTTAACTCAATATAATAATAATTAAGATGATTGACGATTGGGCAGAGAAAATATTAAGAGGACTTTTACCAATTTTTCTCATTGGCAATACCATAAAAATAATCTTCCGAGGATGGAAAAAGTAATAATTTAAATTATGTTTCAGCCTTTAGCTCGATTTTTTGGAGGATTGCTGATTGGCTTTGGCCTAGGAGTGGCTCTCAGCCAAAACTTAGTCTTTTCGACAATTCGGTATTTAAGCGCTTTGATCCTCAGTCTTGTTTTAGGAGGTTTTCTTCTTGCCTTCAGCTGGCGAGGAAAGAGAAAGAAAAAAGAACTGACAGTTGAGCCTTCAGTTCTAACCGATCCGGGGGAGAAAAGAAAAGAGCCGGAGGAATTTTAAAAAGCTACAAACGGTAAGAACTTCTATTTTGAATAAGCAGGGATTGAAACAAAGGTCGATTTTAGGAATTAATTTTTCTCTTCTGATCTATGGCAAAAAATAATTATCAAGAGTTTGGGCGCTGGTCCTTTATTCTGGGTTTGATTCTGGCGATTTTGGCCGGATTCATTAACGTTGCTTGGCTTCCGATTGTTCTCTTTATTTTAGGGTTAGCGGTTGGATTTTTGAATATCAGCAGTGAGAAAAGTACCGACTTTTTAGTTGCCGTGATAGCTTTGTTGCTGGTGGGGATGAGCGGTTTGCAAATTAGCTTGTTAAGCCAAGAAATTTCGAGCACCGTGCAACTGATGCTTAATAATTTTGTTTCCTTTATTGCCGCTGCCGGTTTAGTGGTAGCGATAAGGTCAGTTCTCGCTGTAGCTGCTCCCAAATTCCCTGAGCGCTCTTGACAAAATTTTAAGAGGTGCTAAGCTGACAATGTTCCTTCTGGAGCTGTTGCTTTCGGGCAACAAGCCGGAAGGAACATTTTTGTTTTTCACAATATGTTATGTTGAATTAACATTGTTGTGTTGAATTAACATTATCATTATTATGTTAATTAGCATTATTATACTAATTAACATTCTTATGTTATGATAATGAAAGGCGATTGAAAATTTTGAGTTTTGGTTATGAGGCATTTTTGGAAAAATATTTTTCTTCTTCTTATCTTAGGAACTTGGGGACTTTGGTTGCCGAGTTCGGTAGTTTTAGCGGCCGATGATGCGAAAGAAATAGTTTCTTTTTTCGTCGATTCTCAAATGGATGAGCAGGGAAGAGAAGAAATTCAGGCTGAATTGAGCTATCGTTCCCAACACGCTTACTTTTTTATTGATCAAGCATGGGAGAATGAGCTTTCTCCCAAAGAGCGGGAGCAGAGCGAAAGTTTTTTACGGTCTTTAGGAGCGGAGTTTGACAAAAAGATTTATCCCGACTTGACTTCTGTTTATGGTTCTGAATGGAAACCAGGTCTCGATGGTGATTTGCACATTACGATTCTTTTTCATCCTTTAAAAGAGGGGAGCGGCGGTTATTTCCGGCCGATTGATGAGCAGGAGCAGCTGCAAAGTCCCAATTCTAACGAAAGAGAGATGGTTTATGTTAACGCTGATTATCTTCCAAGCAATTATCTCCGGAGCTTGCTGGCTCATGAGTTGATTCATCTCTTGACTTATAATCAGAAGAACAGAAAGATGGGAACAGTAGAAGAAGTTTGGCTGAATGAAGCCCGGGCGGAATATGCTCCCAGTCTTTTAGGTTATGACCAGATTTATCAAGGAAGCAACCTTCAGCGAAGAGCGCAACTTTTCTTGTCTTATCCTACCGATTCTTTGGTTGAGTGGCAGGAAGAAAAGGCTGATTACGGTGTCCTAAATGTCTTTACTCAATACCTCGTGGAGCATTATGGAATTGAGATTCTGGTTGATTCTCTTCATTCTTCCCAAACCGGAATTACCGCTCTGAATGAAGCCTTGAAGAAAAATGATTTTTCGGCTGATTTCTCTGATGTCTTTACCGATTGGACAATTGCTTCCTATTTAAATGATTGTCAGACCAGTGCCCGGTATTGTTATCTTGATTCGGCTCTTCAAGATCTTCGGGTGACGCCTAAGACTTACTTTTTACCCCTGGCCGGAGAAAGCAGCCTTTCTTCTACCGATCAGACGAAAAATTGGGCCGGGAAGTGGGTTCGTTTTATTGGCGGGGAAGGAGATTTGACTCTCCGGTTTGTCGGCAGCTCAGAAAACCTTTTCCGGTTGCCCTATGTCCTAGAAATGAAGAATGGAGAGACAAAAGTGGATTTCTTGGAGCTGGATGCTTATCAGCAAGGTCGATTGGAGGTGCCTAATTTCGGTTCCGAAGTTAATTCTTTAACTATTATTCCCTCTATCCAAAGCAAGGTTTCCGGGTTTGACGGCCAGGAAAGCTCTTATGCTTTTTTCTGGGAAGTGACCACCAACCCGACTTCTGCCGAGGAGAGAAGGAAAGAGGAATTAAAGGAAACTATCAGCGAATTGAAGGCTCAGATTGAGGGCTTGCGTTCTCAATTAGCCTGCCTCTCGATGACCCAAGAAGGAATTCTTTGGCGTCCTTTTGAGGCTGATCTTTCCTTTGGTCAGCAGGATGAGGAAGAAGTAAAGGCTCTGCAGATTTTTCTCAAGGCGCAGGGAGAAGAGATCTATCCGGCGGGATTAGTGACCGGTAATTTTCTGGCGCTGACCCAGCAAGCAGTGAAACATTTCCAAGAAAAGTATGCAGAAGAAATTCTTCAGCCGGTGGGGCTAGCTCAGGGAACGGGATTTTTTGGTCCCCGGACGCAGAAGAAAGTAAATGAACTATTAAACAGCTGCTCTCAGCATGATTAGAGGTTGGAAGAGAAACGTTTCCTTAAAGAAATTCACCAGCTTCCAAATTGGAGGCCGAGCACGCTTTCTGACTTCGGTTTTTTCAGAAGAAGAATTGGAAAAAACAGTCGGGGAAGCCAAGCAAAAAGGCCTGCCCATTTTTATTCTGGGGGGAGGAACTAATCTTTTGGTTTCCGATCAAGGATTTCCGGGTTTAGTCATCAAAATATCTTTCGGAAGAATCAATTGGCAAGGGAACCAGGTGGAAGTCGGGGCTGGCGTTCCCTTGCCCTTTTTAGTAGAAGAGGCCCGGAGGAGAAAATTGTCGGGATTAGAATGGGCGGCGGGGATTCCGGGATTTTTGGGCGGGGCCGTTCGAGGAAATGCCGGGACGAAAGATGAATACCTAAGCGGAGTGCTGGAAAAAGTCCGAGTTTTCGATCAAGAGATATTAAGCTTTAAGGAATTGTCTCCGACTGATTGTCAATTTGGCTACCGGCGAAGTACGTTTCAAAAATGTCCGGAGCTGATAATTTCTTCTGCCAGCTTAAAATTAAAACCGGCTCCCTCCAAAGAAATTGAAAAGCGGATAACGAATTATTTACAGGCGAGAAGACAACAACCTTTGAATTTTCCTTCGGCCGGCAGTGTTTTTAAGAATCCGACCTTAGCTCCGGCTGGCTGGTTAATTGAGCAAGCGGGTTTGAAGGGGAAGAAGATTGGTCAGGCCCAAGTTTCTCCCCGCCACGCCAATTTTATCGTTAATTTGGGCCGGGCGCGGAGTAACCAAGTCCTTGCTTTAATAGAAGAAATTGAGGCAATAGTTAAGCGCCAGTTTGGCGTCCAGCTGGAGAGAGAAATTGTTGTTTTAAGAAAAGAGGGCTGACTCTTGACAAATTAAAAAGCCTCGCTAGACTAGATGGCAAGTCTAAGATTTCTTAGACAAGAGGGCAGTCCCTTTGATAAGTAGTTAGTCGGCTACTTATTCTTGATTTAAGCTTAGTTATTCACTATGGAGATTACTAATGAAGTGGAAGGCGAAGACCCGGGAGAAAAAACTCCTGACACGGAGGAGGAAGGAAGCGACGACGACGACTAACGATTTATTTTTAAGGAATAAGTAGTAGCAGACCGGCTTTTGCCGGTCTGTTTGCTTTTTTTGAGGGAGAATGTTAGTCTAAAAGTGAAATATGTTAATCAAATTTTATTCCCCGGATTTTGAATTAAGTCCTTCTTTTCGCCAAGAAGTGGAAAAATCGTTGGAGAAAGTGGTCAAGAGAGCCCCTTTCTTGTTGGGGCAGAAGAAGCGCCGGCAAGAAGCGATGAGGGCCAAGATGACGGTGGAGAAGGACGAAAAATATTCCCACAAAATCGGAAAGCGCTTGGAAGAAGGGGAAGAAGGGGGGAAATTTAAATTAAGCTTAAAACTGACTTTTTCTGGACAGCAGATCTTTGCTGACGGGCGGGGAGACGATCTCTATCTTTTACTGGATGCCGTCCAGGAAAAGTTGGCTAGAGAAGTTCGCCGTTATCGGGGAAAACACCGTGACTGGGAAGAGAAAGGAGCTCGGCGCTGGAAAAGATTACTTCGTTTTCCGCTAATTAAGAAAGACTTTCAGAAAAAAACCTCGGGGAGGTAAAGTTTTGACTTTGCTTATGTCTTGGCTGACTCGTCTTTTAGGAGATCCTAATCAGAAATATTTAAAACAAATTGAGCCCTTAATTAGCAAGATTAACCAGCTAGAAAAAGGGCTGGTTAATTTGTCTGAAGAAAAGTTGAAGGAGAGGATCAGCTACTGGAGGCAGGAGAGAAAAGATTTAGATCAAAAGCTCCCCTTGACTTTTGCCTTAGTAAGGGAAGTGTCCAGAAGGACGCTTCAGCAAAGACATTTTGACTGCCAGCTGCAAGCGGGGATAGCTTTACATCAAGGGAAGGTGATTGAGATGAAGACTGGAGAGGGGAAAACGCTGGCCGCTACCCTGCCTGTTGCTTTGAATGCTCTCAAAGGAAAGGGAGTGCATGTTGTTACTGTCAATGATTATTTGGCTCGGAGAGACGCTGTCTGGATGGGGCAGATTTACCATTTTCTCGGACTAGCGGTCGGAGTCCTTAATCACGAACAGTCTTTTCTCTATAATCCCCAATATCAGAAAAGCGGGGAAGAGAAAGATAGAATCAGGGATGAACTGGGGAGTTTTCAGGTAGTGGAGGATTTTCTCGAGCCTTGCTCCCGGAAAGAGGCTTATCAGGCTGACATTACTTACGGGACGAATAATGAATTTGGTTTTGATTATCTAAGGGATAATCTGGTAGTGAGCAGCGAGCGAAAGGTGCAGCGGGATTTTCACTATGCTATCATTGATGAAGCCGACAGCATTCTTGTTGATGAAGCCCGTACCCCCTTAATTATTTCCCAGCCTCAGCCAGAGAGCAGCCGGGATTACCATTTTTTTGCTCAACTGGCTCATCGTCTTCAGGAAGGAGGTGACTACAACGTCGATCGAAAAAGAGGAAATGTCTCTTTAACAGAAGAAGGAATTTCCCGGGCGGAGAAGGGCCTGGGAATTGACAATCTTTACCATCCGGAGAATGAAAATTATCTTCACCATCTTCGTCAGGCGCTAAAAGCGAAGGAATTGTTTTTGAAAGACGAAGCTTATGTGGTGAAGAAAGGAGAAGTTATTCTGGTGGATGAATTTACTGGACGCTTAATGCCCGGAAGGCGCTACAATGAAGGCCTGCATCAAGCTATTGAGGCGAAGGAAGGGTTGGAGGTTAAACCCCAGGCTCGGACTTTAGCGACGGTTACTCTTCAAAATTACTTCCGGATGTATCAGAAATTAGCCGGCATGACCGGGACAGCTTTGAGTGCGGCTGAAGAGTTTGACCAAGTTTATCACCTTGGCACAAAAGCTATTCCCACTCACCGGCCAATGATTCGCCAAGATTTACCAGATAAGGTTTTTCTGGATGAAGAATCTAAACTGCGGGCCGTGGCGAAAGAAATCAAGATCTTTCGCCAGCAGGGAAGACCGGTTTTGGTGGGGACTACTTCTATTGAGAAGAATGAATATTTGGGAAGGCTTTTGGGAAGAGAAGGGATTCCTCATCAGATTCTCAACGCTAAGCACCATGAGGAAGAAGGACAAATTATTGCCCAGGCTGGCCGCTTGGGAAAGGTGACCATTGCTACCAACATGGCTGGCCGGGGGGTGGACATTGTTCTGGGAGGGAATCCGCTTCAGCCGGAGGAAAGAAAAAAAGTTATTCAGTTGGGAGGGCTTTTCATTCTGGGGACAGAAAGACATGAAGCGCGCCGCATTGATAATCAGCTCCGGGGCCGAAGCGGGCGGCAGGGAGAACCCGGTGCTTCCCAGTTCTATCTCTCTTTAAGGAGTGAGCTTTTTCCGGATTCGAAAAATATTATTCAGTGGTTTGGCGGGGAAAGAATTGAGAAGCTTCTTCAGCGTCTCCATTTTCCTAAAGATGAGCCGATTGAGAATAAATTGATTTCCCAGACTATTGAATCAGCTCAACGGAAGATTGAGGGGGTGAATTTTGATTTGCGGAAAAGGTTGCTGGAATATGATAATGTCGTCAACAAACAAAGGCAGGTTTTTTATCAAAAGAGAAAAGAGATTATCAGACGGGCCGAGGAAGAGGAGGGTGAGGGATTGAAAGAAATGATTTTTGGAATTTTTGAAGAGGAGATGCGCCGTCTGGTGGCTTTTCATACATCGGGCCCGGAGCCGGGGGACTGGAACTTGGAGGAAATCTTTGAAGAAGCAAGAACTATTCTTTTAACGGTTGATGACCTTCGCCAGCAGTTGAAAAAGCTTAGCCAAGGTAGCGAGCCAGCGGTGAGCCGGGAGGAGCTTGTTTATTATCTTCTAGATTTAACCAAAGCGGGTTTTCAGCAGAAAGAGGAAAAAATGGGGAAAGAAAACTGGATTAATCTGGCGAAGCTGGTTCTTCTCCGCTTGCTGGATGAGCTCTGGTCTCAGCACTTAAGCAGTATGGATTATTTGCGGGGAGCCGTTGGCTTGAGGGCTTACGCTCAACGGGATCCCTTAGTGGAATATCAAGAGGAAGGCTATAGAATGTTTCAGGATTTTATGTTAAGATGGAAATCGTTAGTTATTAGAACTATTCTCAAAGTTCAGCTTAAATCATCATGAGTATTAACCGTCAGTGGTTGGTTATTCTTTTTTTATTTTTTCTTGCCTATCTTACGGTGAGCATTGTTTTCCCCGGCCGTTGGTCCCTGCCTATTTTTCGTCATCAAGAATTTGTTTATGGCTTGGATTTAAAAGGCGGGGCAAGGCTGATTTATGAGGCCGACTTGTCAAAAATTGAGGCTGACCAGCAGAAAAGTGCCTTAGAGGGAGTGAGGGACATTATCGGCCGGAGAGTTAATAGCCTCGGGGTAACAGAGCCGAGGATTTTTACTGAGAGCAGTCAGACCCAACCTCATTTGGTGATCGAGCTGCCCGGGGTGAAGAATTTTAACGAAGCCCTGGAAAAAATTGGGGCGACGCCGGTATTAGAATTTCGGGAAGAAACTTCTGTCACTGACCTGACGGCTGAAGAAGCAGCGGAGTTGGCCTCTTTTAATGCTGAGGCGGAGAAGAGGGCGGCGGAGATTCTTCAGCAAGCTCAAGCTGGGGCTGATTTTTCAGACTTGGCGAAAGAATATTCAGAAGATCCTGGCTCGGCCGAGCAAGGAGGAGATCTTGATTGGTTTCAAAAGGGAGCGATGGTCGAGGAGTTTGAGAAAGCGGCTTTTGAGCTCTCGGTAGGAGAAATAACTGATCATTTGGTAAAAACTTCCTACGGTTACCACATTATTAAGAAGACGGATGAAAAGGAGGGCGGAGAAATCCGAGCCAGCCATATTTTGATTAAGACTAAAAGGGCGGAAGATTACCTGCCCCTTTGGAAGAATACAGAAGTTGACGGACGCTATTTAGCTGATGCTCAAGTTAGCTTGAACACACTGAACGAACCTCAGGTGGAATTGGTTTTTAATGATGAAGGCCAGAAGCTCTTTGCTCAAGTAACTGCTCGGAATGTCAATCAACCTTTGGCTATTTTTCTGGATGGCCAGTCGATTGTAGACACCAACGGAGACGACCAAATTACGGAGGCGGATGTTTACGCTCCCATTGTCCAGGAAAAAATTGACGGGGGCCGAGCCGTTATCAGCGGAGCGATGGATGTTGACCAGGCCAAAACTTTAGCCAGAAGGCTTCGAAGCGGTGCTCTGCCTGTTCCCATTGAGCTTATTTCCCAGAATGAAGTCGGGCCGACTTTGGGCCGGATTTCCTTGCTCGAATCTTTGAAAGCGGCCATTATTGGTTTTTTGGCCATTATCTTCTTTATGATTCTTTTTTACCGCTGGCCGGGCTTTTTAGCCAGCTTGGCTTTAATCTTTTTTTCCTTAATCATGCTTTCTCTTTTCAAGCTTATTCCGGTGACTCTCACTTTAGCCGGTATTGCCGGAGCGGCTTTGTCTGTCGGAATGGCCGTGGACGCCAACATCCTCGTCTTTGAAAGAATGAAAGAAGAGAGGGCGAAGGGAGAATCTTTGGTGGCGGCTATCGGGGTTGGCTTTCAAAGAGCCTGGCCTTCTATCCGGGACGGCAATGCTACCACTTTGCTGGTAGCGGCTATCATGTTCTTTTTCGGGACAGATTTTGTAAAAGGTTTTGCCTTTACCTTATCGCTGGGGGTGCTAACTAGTCTCTTTTCAGCCCTGGTGGTCACCCGGACTTTGATGCTGGTCGGAGCAAAAACGAAGCTCGGGCGGTTAAAAGTTATTTGGTCAAGAAAATGATCCCCTTTTTGAAGTATCGAAAAATCTATTATCTTCTTTCTACTATCCTCGTTTTCTCAAGCCTGGCTGGCCTTTTGGTTTGGGGTTTGAATTGGGGGATTGATTTTCGGGGTGGGACGGCGGTCAATATTGATTGCCAGAATCAGGTGCCGACCGTAGTTCAGTTAAGAGAAAAAGTGACCAACTTAGGATTTCCCGGAGCGAATGTTCAGATTGTTGGCGGAAAACAAGTTGTCGTTCAAATTAATCGTTCGGATATTACTCCGGTGGAGAAGGGGGTTTTAATCCAAGGCTTAGGAGAATTGGTGGGGGCAGGGGAAGAATCTTTTAGTTTCCAGCAGATTAGCCCCATCATTGGCCAGCAGTTAAAAAACCAGACTCTGACAGTAGTTATCTGGTCTGTGCTTCTGATTCTAATTTATATTAGTTTGGCTTTTCGGAAAATTTATCGTCCTTTGCCGAGTTGGCAGTATGGGCTGGCGGCTCTTATTGCTCTTTTCCATGACCTTTTGATTATCGTCGGCGTCTTTGTTCTTCTCGGCCATTTTTCTGGTTTTCAAGTTAATATTGCCAGCGTTACTGCTCTCTTAGTGGTTTTTGGTTATTCGGTTAATGATACGGTAGTTGTCTTCGATCGGATTCGAGAAAACCTTTTGAAAGCTCAAGATAAAAATTATGCCGAAGTGGTGGATGAAAGTCTCAATCAGACTTTAGTCCGATCATTAAACACTTCTCTAACCACTCTTTTTGTTTTACTAGCTATTTTCTTTTTCGGAGGAGCGACTCTCCATACTTTTACTCTCGCTCTTTCTGTCGGCATTATCGCCGGAAGCTACTCTTCTATCTTTTTAGCCAGTCCCTTGTTGGTCAGCTGGTATGAGCGGCGGCATTAATTGACTTCTTCTCTCTCTTATATTTAATGACTTATTGGTTTCATTCAGCTGGAGACCAAGCTATTTATAAGCTGTTTCTCGATTGACTTCTTCTCTCTCTTATGATTTAATAACTTAAGTTAAATCAAATGTCTATGGTTAATCTAGATTATCCTCAATTCCAAAAGGAGATTTTTCGGGACTTGCCTCCCCGGACCCAAGAGGTCTTGGGAAGGCGTTTTGGCTTGGAAAATCAGAGGAAGGAAACGCTGGAAGCCATTGGTCGAAGCTTCCACGTTACCCGGGAAAGGGTCCGGCAGGTGGAAAATACCGGCTTAGAAAAGTTAAGAGAGAAAAGTTTAGAGAAGATTCAACCGGTTATCAATAATTTTTCTCAGTTTTTAGAAAAACAAGGAGGTCTTAAGAGAGAAGATCTCCTCTTGAAAGAAATTGGGGGAGAGGGCGGAGCACCTTATGTCCTTTTCTTTTTGATTCTTGCCCCGCCTTTTTATCGTATTCGAGAAAGCAACCTTTTTTATCCCTTCTGGACGTTGCAGCCGAAACAGGCTCCGCAGGTGGAGAAAACGCTTGGCTTTTTAGACAAACAATTAGAAAAACTTCATTCTCCCTTGTCTTGGGAGGAAATTTTGGCCCTTGATCCCCAAGGTGACCCGTCTTTTCTCCTGAGTTGTTTGGAGATAGCGAAAAGAATTGAACCTAATTGGGAAAATGCTTTTGGTCTCGTTGATTGGCCGGAGATCAGACCTCGCCGCCTGGGAGATAAGATCTATTTGGTTTTAAGGAAAGAAGGCCAGCCGCGGCATTTTTTAGAGGTGACGGATTTAATTAATCAGCTGCACGAGAAGATGGGCGGGTTGGCTTCTCGGCCAGCCTTGCTGCAAACAGTCCACAATGAGCTCATCCGAGACGAAAGATTTATTTTAGTCGGTCGGGGACTTTATGCTTTGCGGGAATGGGGTTATGAGCCAGGAACGGTGAAGGAGGTTATTGTCCGCATTCTTCACCAGAGTGAGCGCCCTCTTTCTCGAGAGGAAATCATTGATCAGGTGCTGGAACAAAGGATTGTCCAGGAAACAACCATTTTGCTTAATTTGAGTCGGGAGGAGGATTTTGAGAAATTACCAGACGGATATTATCGTTTAGTTCAATAATTAAAAATGATTTCCGACTTCCGTCTTTTTTCTCAGGGACTCATTTCTGCTTTAGTCCCCGTTTTCCGATGGGTGGAGCATTTTTTTCTGTCTTGGTGGTGGATCTTTTTATTGGTGGCGGCTTTTTATCTCTGGCGGCCTCTCTACCTTTGGTTTGTCAGGGAAAAATGGAATGAGAAAAAGAAATATATTTTGATAGAGATTAAACTGCCTCGGGATATCCCTCGTCCCATCCAAGCGATGGAACAGATTTTTTCTCATCTCTGGTCGGTTTATGACCCGGCCAATCTTGAGGAAAAATGGATAGAGGGGAAGTTTCTTCTTAATTTCTCTTTGGAAATCGCCGGCCTTGACGGCCAGGTTCATTTTTTTATGAGAATTCCGGCGGCTTTGAAAGAAGTTGTTCAGTCCATTCTTTACTCTCAATATTCCGAGGTGGAGATTAGTGAGGCGGACGATTATACCCGGTCTGTTCCTCAAAAAATTCCCAATCGCGACTGGGATCTTTGGGGATGTGACTATATTTTGTTAAAAGAAGATAGTTATCCGATCAAGACTTATCCTCGATTTTTCGAAAGATCCCCGGAGACGAAAGAGGAGAAGAGGATCGATCCCTTGGCCGCTCTCTTGGAAGGGATGAGCCTTTTAAAGCCCGGGGAGCAGTTATGGCTGCAAATTGTTGCTAAACCGATTACCAATAGAGAGAATGATTGGGTGACACGGGGGGAAGCTTTGCGGGATAAATTAGTACAGCGCCAGGAGCCAGCTCCTCGGCGTCCTATTCTTTCCCAGGTGTTGGAAATTCTGTTTTTTTGGAGAGTGCCGGAACCTCAAAAAGCCGCGGAAGAATCCTTGGCCCCGATGATGAAATTCACCATTGAGGAACAATCAATTGTTCAGGCGATTGAAGAGAAGATAGGGAAGCAGGGGTTTGAATGCCATATTCGCTTTATCTATCTTGGAGAACGCCGAAATTTTTTCAAACCGAGAATCAGAATCCCCATTAATTTTTTTACTGGTCTATCAACACAAAACTTGAACGGATTGCGACCTTGGAACGTAACCAAGGTTTATTATCCGCCGGCGATTGGGGAAAGAACTTATCTTAAAAAAAGGGATCTTCTCTGGCATTATCTGCATCGTTTTTCCCCGCTCTTTCCTCGGCCGGGAAGAACCTTTGTTTTGAATACTGAAGAATTAGCCACTATCTATCATTTTCCTGGCAAAATGGCCGTGCCGGCTCCCACTCTGAAGAGAATTGAAGCCAAGAAAGGAGAGCCGCCCGGCAATCTGCCGATGGAGGATAACGCTTCCTAGTTTGGGAAGGCTAAAAATATTATGCTATGATACTTAAGAAGCTTTTTTATGAATCAGGAGGAGATTAATTTTTTTGCGGAAACTACTTTTCGCGAGGAAAGAAAAAAGTTTGGCATTAAATTAAAGGACCGGCGTCAACATCTTTATCTGGTGGGAAAAACCGGCATGGGGAAAACTGTTTTGCTGAAGAACCTAGCCGCTCAAGATATACTTAGTGACCGAGGTTTGGGATTTATTGACCCCCATGGAGAGGCGGCCGAGTCCCTGCTGGACTTCGTTCCCTCCAATCGGGTGAACGATGTCGTTTATTTTAATCCAGCCGATACCGAATTTCCCATTGCTTTTAATGTTATGGAGCAGGTGGCTCCCAGCCAGCGGCACTTAGTAGCCAGCGGCTTAATGGGAGTTTTTCAAAAAATGTGGCCGGATGTCTGGAGCGCCCGGATGGAATATATTTTGCGCAATGCCATCCTCGCCTTATTGGAATATCCAGGCTCTACCTTGCTGGGGATTAACCGCTTATTGGCGGATACCGACTACCGAAAGAAAGTCATTGCCAGGGTGAGCGATCCGGTTGTTAGGTCTTTTTGGCTCCAAGAATTCGCTCGTTACAGTGAACGCTACGAGGTAGAGGCAACGGCGGCCATTCAGAATAAAATTGGCCAGTTGATTTCTACTCCCTTGATTAGAAATATTGTTGGTCAGGTAAAAACGTCCATTGATATGAGAAAATTAATGGATGAAGGGAAGATTTTGATTGTTGATTTGTCTAAGGGAAGGATAGGGGAGGATGTTTCCCGGCTCTTGGGGTCTTTAGTCATTACCAAGCTTCAATTGGCGGCAATGTCGAGAGTAAAAATTCCGGAGGAAGAAAGAAAAGATTTTTTTCTTTTCGTCGATGAGTTTCAGAATTTCGCCACCTCTTCTTTCATTAATGTTCTTTCCGAGGCGAGAAAATACCGCTTAGACCTAACCCTGACTCATCAATACATTACCCAAATGAGCGAGGAAGTAAGAGACGCTGTTTTTGGCAACGTTGGCACTCTCATTTGTTTTCGGGTCGGGGCGGAGGACGCCGAATTTCTGGAAAAAGAACTTACTCCGGAATTTATGGCTGAAGACTTAGTCAATCTGGATCGTTTTCACATTTATCTCCGTTTGATGATTGATGGCTTGTCTGGCCGTCCTTTTTCAGCCAAGACACTGCCTCCTCTTCCCCAACCGGAAAAGAGCTTCCGAGAGAGAATTATCAAGGTTTCTCGGGAAAGATACGGGACGGAAAGAGCGGTGGTAGAAGAAAAAATCTCTCGCTGGGCGGAGGGAATCCAAGTTGTTGCTCCGGTAAAGATGTATGAGGCCGTCTGCGCCAACTGCGGCCGCCGAATTAAAGTTCCCTTTAAGCCTCAGCCTGGCCGGCCAGTTTATTGCGAAAGCTGTCTTAAGAAATTAAAAGAAAATGAAAAAGAGGTCAAGTCAAGTTTGCGGCAGGCGATAGAGGAAACTTTAGATGATTTTCCCCAGCCAAAAGTTCTTAAACCAGGAGAAGTAATTAAGTTGCATGATTCGAAGCCTTCAAAAAGTTAATATTAAGCAAAAGAGGGTTCTTCTTCGCTTAGATTTTGACCTTCCTTTGGAAAATGCCCTGCTGACGATGAAATATCTCTTGGATCACGAGCCTAGATTGATAATTGTCTTGGGCTCTTCCGCTGACCCCCGAGTGAGCATGAAGTGGGCGGCGGAGAGGTTGAGAGAAATTCTCCAGCAACCGACTCATTTTTGGCCGGAGTCTCTTACTGACCAGGAATTAAACAGAAGATTGGAGGCGGAGTCTCTGCGGGGAATTTTGGTTTTGGAAAATCTCCAGTTTTATGAGGAGGAAAAAGAAAATGAGCGGAATTTCGGACAGAAGTTGGCTCAGTTGGGAAATCTTTATATTAACGAAGCCTTTAGCTTAAGCCATCATCGTTGGGCTTCTTTAGTCCACACTCCTCAGTTTGTTCCCCGAGCCGCCGGCCAGCAGTTTTTTAAAGAAGTTACCATGCTGACCTTAAAGAAGCCGGAGCCGGTAGTGGTCATCAGCGGAGGGGTGGACCTTCTTTCCTCTTTAAAATTCATCTCTCGCTCTTTGGAACAGGGTTGCGAAGTCTTGGTGGGCGGAAAGATTGCCGATGTTATCTTGCGGGTCAAAGGACACTGCCCGGGCAAGGCCTGGCCTTCAGAGGAGGTTGTTCGCCTTATTGAGCCTTTAGAATTAACCAATACCAAGCTTCATCTTCCTCTAGACGCGGTAGTCGCTCCTGATTATTCTGAGGAGACTTATACCCGAATCTCTGCTTTGGGAAAGGTAAGAGGGGAGGAAGATATCCTTGATATTGGGCCTTCGACGGTGGAGCTTTTTACCAAAATTATCCGGAAAGCCCAAACCATTATTTGGCATGGTCCTTTGGGCTTTTATGAAAACCCAACTTTTGATCACGGGACAAAGGAAATTGCCCTAGCGGTTGCCAAAAATGCGGATAGTTATAAGCTGGTTGGAGGAGAGGAAACGGTTAATTGTCTGCGGAGTTTTGGTTTGGAGGAGAAAATGTCCTTTCTTTCCACTGGAGGGAAAGCAATGATGGCTTTAGTTTCCGGGGAAAAGCTGCCAGCGGTTGAAGCCCTCCAGACAAAATTGAAAACTACTTATGCTCAAAAAGAAAATTAAAAACCTTCAAAAAGCGGCGGCCAGAATCCGAAAAGCTATTCTCCATCAAGAGAATATTATTATTGTTGGCGACGTTGATCCTGACGGAGTGACTTCGACTATTATTTTGAAAGAAACGGTGGAAGCTTTAGGCGGAGAAGTAAAGTACTGTTATTTCCCTGACTGTTCTAAGGAAGGCCACGGATTGAGCCGAACAGCTTTAGAATTTTTAACTCCTTATCAGCCCGGCCTCATTATCTTGGTAGATTTAGGCATTGGTAATTATGAAGAAGTGAAGTGGGCAAAGAAGCAAGGCTTCCAGGTGGTAATTATTGACCACCACCAAGTGCTAAAAATGCCCTTGGCCGAAGTAGTGGTTGATCCCCAGCAGTCGGGAGAAACTTATCCTTTCCGGGAATTTTCAGCCGGGGGCTTGGCTTATAAATTAGCCCAGTTTCTGCTGAAGAAACATGCCCGGCAGGCAGAATTGGAAAGAAGCTTCAGCGAGCTGGCCGCTCTTTCTACCATTGCTGATATGATGCCCCTTCGGGAAGACAATGAAGGGATTGTTGAAGAGGGACTAAAAAACTTACCGCTGACTAATCGTCCGGCCCTGCGGAATTTATTAGAAAGATATACTCCCCGTACGGCTTCTTTGGGGGAGGCGGCAAGGAAAATAATCGGGGTCCTAAATGTCAGTCGGGTCAGGGAAGATCATTTGGCTGAAGCCTTCCTTTTGCTAACCAGCGTTAAGGAAGAGGAGATTAATAATTTGATCTGGCAGTTGGAAGAAAGAACTCAACAGCATCGGCAGGAAAGAGATCGGGTGGTGAAGGAAGTGGAGGCAAACATCGCCGGGAAGGAGACGGCTTTTTCCGGACAGGGTCCGGCCCTCATTTTTGAAGGAGGGAAAGACTGGTTATTTCCGGTCGCTGGTTCTGTCGCTTCTGTTTTGGTAAAGCGTTACCATCGGCCAGTCTTTTTGTATTTTCAAGAACCAGAAATTAGTTGGGGTTCTGTCCGGGCGCCGGAGGGAGTGGACAGCGTTAAATTGATGGAGAAGTGTCAGAAACTGCTTCTTAATTTTGGCGGGCATCCCCGGGCTTCCGGCTTTCGACTGGAAACTAAGAATCTGGAAAAGTTTAGGGCTTGTTTAGAGAAACACTATGGAGAGGGTTAAAATTTACTGTGACGGCGGAGCAAGAGGAAATCCCGGGCCAGCCGCTTTAGGGGTAGTCATCCAAACCGGGAAGAAAAGCGAAGAATATTTTCAATTCTTGGGACCCTTAACTAATAATGAGGCGGAGTATCAAGCGGCTCTTTTTGGTTTAAAAAAACTTAAGCATTTAGTAGGAAAAAAAGAAGCCAAGGAGATAGTAGTGGATGTCTATTCCGATTCCGAGCTCTTGGTAAAACAAATCTCCGGACTTTATAGAATACGGGCGAGGAAGTTAGGTTCTTTGTTTATTTCTCTCTGGAATCTTACTTTGGATTTTAAAAAGGTTCACTTTCATTCTATTCCGCGAGAGGAAAATCAGAAAGCGGATACTCTGGTAAATCAGGCTCTAGATGAAGCCGCCCGTTCCCAGCCACTTATTTGACATTTATAAGATGACCGGGTATGATTTATTTAAGAACTCCGACTAGCGAGGCAATGGCGCTTCTTGAGGCAACTTAAGAAGTGAGGAAAGTCCGAACACCCTCTTTCTTTCCTTTTAGAGAGAAAGATCAAAAGATAGCGGCTAACGGCCGTCGTCTGGTTCTTCGGAACTGGATAGAGGTGCGAACAGAGACGCTGCTTTCTGAAAAGAAGGCGGCTCCCCTCCGGGGGAGAGCTTTGGTGGCAACACCAGAGGTGAAACGGCCAAATCCTTATCGGGTGCAAGAGCGAACTTTGGTAGCTCGCTAGAGCTTAGCGGCAACGTTAAGCCTAGATTAATCATTGCCTAAACAGAATTCGGCTTATCGCTAGTCGGAGTTTTTGTTTTTTTAAATTTTGGTAGAATAGATTAATGTTTCAGCGACTAATGAAACCAAGCAAGAGCATTGCCGGAGCAAGTTTAATCTTAGCTTTGGCTACTTTGGGCAGTGCTCTGCTGGCTCTTTTTCGGAACCGGTTGTTAGCCAGCCATTTTGGAGCTGGGGCCCAACTAGACATTTATTTTGCCGCTCTTCGTCTGCCAGATTTTATTTCCACTTTGCTCATCACCGGAGCGCTGACGGTGGCGGTTATTCCTCTTTTCAATCATTACCGGGGCCGTTCCCAGGAAGAGGGCTGGCAGTTTGTCAGCGCTCTTTTCCGCTGGCTTTGTTTTTTCTTTATCGTCCTCTCTCTCTTTCTGGCGGTTTTCGCCCCCGGGATAACAAAGTTAATTGCTCCCGGTTTTGATGCCGGGCAAAAGACCCAGACAGCGATGATGATTCGGATTATGCTTTTCAGTCCCTTGCTCATGAGCTTAAGCATAGTGATTTCCAGTGTTCTTCAGTCTTTCCGTCATTTTTTGGTCAGCTCCTTAGCCCCCATTTTTTATAATCTTGGTATTATTTTAGGGATTCTCTTTTTTGTTCCTGCCTGGGGATTGTCGGGCTTAGCGTGGGGAGTAGTCTTAGGAAGTTTTCTCCATTTAAGCATTCAAATACCGGCTTTTCTGACTTATCGTTTCCGTTACCAAAGATTTTTTGCCGATCAGAAAGCGGCCTTGAAGAAATTATTCCAGTTAGGTTTTCCCAGAATGATTGGTGTTTCCGCTAATCAGTTAAGCTTAGTGGTTTTTACTTCTCTGGCTTCGCTTTTCGCCGCTGGCAGTATTAGCGTTTATTATTTTGCCGCTGATATTTCTCAAGGTTTAACTCGCCTGATTGGCCTTTCTTTTACCACGGCCGTTTTTCCCATTTTAGCTTTTTACGTTTCTCACCATGAGAAAGAAAAGTTCTTGGATAATTTTTCGGCTGCTTTTCGGCAGATTGTCTATTTAATTGCTCCAGCCAGTATTCTGGCTTTTATTCTCCGGGCCCATTTAGTGAGAATTATTCTCGGGGCGGGTCATTTTGACTGGGTAGATACGCGGTTGACGGCGGCCTGTTTGGGCATTCTCAGCTTAAGTGTCTTTGCTCAATCTTTAGTTACCTTAATTTCCCGCACTTTCGCCGCTTGGCATGATACGCGCACCCCGGCCCGGATAAGCGTGGGGACACTTATTTTGAATGTTGTTTTTTCTCTGTTCTTTGTTTATCTTTTAGGCCGAGAGGGGGGTTTTCAGAGCTTTTTCTGTTCTGTTTTAAAACTTCAAGGATTAGCGGATATTCGGGTGGTTGGCCTCGCCCTCGCTTTTTCTCTGGCGACCACGATTCAGTTTATTTGGCTCTTGACTAAACTGCATCAGAAAATGGATGGGGGAAGACATTATTTTTCTTCTGCTTCCCGCCGAAGAATTTTCTTTTCCTCGGCGGCTTTGATTTTGGTCACTTACGGTTTGCTTTACTTATCTGCTCCCGGGCTGAATACCACCACTTTCTGGGGGATTACCGCTCAGACAACTTTGGCGGGAAGCGGGGGAGTGCTCGCTTATCTTTTGACAAGCTGGTGGTTTCATTCTCCGGAACTGAAAGAAATTTACCATGGGCTGAAAGGGGAATTCCAAAAAGAAGATGAAGGAAAAGATTCGTAATTTTACTATCATTAGCCATATTGATCATGGGAAATCGACGCTGGCTGACCGTCTTTTGGAATTGACGCAAACTATCCCCGGGCCGAAGATGCGGGAGCAGTTTCTCGATCAAATGGAACTGGAAAGAGAAAAAGGGATTACTATTCGTATGCACCCGGTTCAGCTTAAGTATTCTGAAGCGGGGGAAAATTATCTTCTCAATTTGATTGATACCCCCGGCCATATCGATTTTAGCTATGAAGTTTCTCGAGCTTTGGCGGCAGTGGAGGGGGTGGTTCTCTTGGTTGACGCTACCCAAGGGGTGCAGGCCCAAACGATTAATCATTTAAAATTGGCTCAGGAGCAGAAACTGGTGATTGTTCCGGTGATTAACAAAATTGATCTTCCGCTGGCGGAAAAAGAGAGGGCGAAGCAGGAATTAGCCGGCTTGTTGAAAGTGAAAACGGAGACGATTTTAGAGATTTCGGCTAAAAAAGGCTGGGGAGTAGAAGCTCTCTTAAGAGAAATTATTAAAAGGGTGCCGGCTCCGCTACAGGAAGAAGAGCAGCCTTTTCGAGGATTAATCTTTGATTCTTCTTATGATAATTTCCGAGGAACAATTGTTTATCTTCGGGTTGAAGAAGGAAAGATAAGAGCCGGCCAGGAAATTTGTTTTTTGGCTAGCGGCTTGGAAGGAGAGGTAAAAGAAGTGGGCTTCTTCAGGCCGGACTTAGTAAAAGGAGAAGAATTAAAAGCGGGGAATATCGGTTATTTAGTGAGCGGATTGAAGGAAATCGACCGGGTCCGAATTGGAGATACGGTGACGGTTAAAGAAGAGGCCTCGTCCGTTGTTCCTTTGCCCGGCTATCAGGAACCCCAGCCGGTAGTTTTTAATGACCTCTATCCCCAGGAGGGGACTAGTTTTGAAGATTTAAAAGGCGGATTGGAAAGATTAAGGTTGAATGATCCAGCTCTTGTCTTCCGCTCTATTTTTAGAGAAGGCTTAGGAAAAGGATTCCAAGTTGGTTTCTTAGGACTCCTCCACGCTGAAGTGGTAGTTAGGAGATTGAAAGAAGAATTTTCTCTTGACCTGGTCATTACTTCTCCGACTGTCAGCTATCATTTAGAAACTTCCCAGGGGCTAAAGATTGTTAATTCGCCAGTGGATTGGCCCCAAGAGATGTCAATTAAAAAAGTCACCGAGCCCTGGGTGAAAATAGAAATCATTGTCCCGACTCCTTATTTGGGGAAGGTGATGAAAATGCTGGGCGGCCTTTCGGGGGAATTTGACCAATCCCGGTCCTTGGGAGGAGCAAGGTTTCTCTTAACCTATCACACTCCTTTGCGGGAAATTATTTCTGGTTTTGACGACCAGCTGAAAAGCCTTACCCAGGGAAGAGCTTCTTGGCGTTACGAAGTGGGAGATTATCGGCTAGGCGATCTAGTAAAGCTGGAAGTGGCGGTGATGGGCGAATCGGTAGAAAGCTTGGCCAGAATTGTCAGCCGATTAGAAGCTTACCGCCAAGGCCAGATAATGGCCGAGAGATTAATGCAGTTTTTGCCCGCCCAGCAGTTTGCGGTTCCTATCCAGGTTTATCAAGAGGGGAGGGTGATTGTCCGCCGGACGATGAAAGCCAGACGGAAAGACGTTACCGCTCCCCTTTATGGGGGAGATTATACCCGGAAGAAAAAACTCTTGGTTCGCCAGCGACAAGGGAAAAGAGAACTGGCCGCCCGGTCTAAGATGAAAATTCCTTCCTCCGTTTTTCTCGCCTTATTGAAAGAAGGGGAGTAATGCTTTATGATAAAAAATGGTTTATCTTCAGCGATAAAAGATGATTTATCTTCAGCGGAGTAAAAGGAATAAAAAAAAGAATTATTCAATCTGGCTTTGGCTGGGAGTTATAGTTGTTTTTCTTTTAGTGGTTTTTTTGGGAAAAGCTGGTTGGCAAGCTTGGGAAAAAGAAAAACAATTAGGGCAGGCATTGGAAGCCCTGAAAAGCCAGCGGGAAGAATTAGAGGCGGAGAAAGAGGAATTGGAAAAAGCAATAGCGGCCGTTGACCAAGTTGATTACCTGGAAGAAGTGGGGCGGGAGGAACTCAACTTGAGAAAACCCGGAGAAAAAGTAGTTGCTTTAGTCCAGCCTTCTTCGGAGCCGGAGAAGGAAAAAGAGCTTCCCCTTCACTGGTGGGAGAAAGTCGGAGCGGTATTCAAAGAATGGTTTTCTTTTAAGCGGTAGTAGTTCAGCTGGTAGAACGTCTGCTTCCCAAGCAGAAGATCGCGGGTTCGAATCCCGTCTACCGCTCCAAAATTTGACTTTTGCTTGAAAATATATGCTAAAGGTTACTGGTCTCCGGGTGAAGGCTGAAGAGAAGGAGATTCTTCGGGGGATTGACCTGGAAATTAAGAAAGGAGAAATACATGCTTTATTGGGGCCAAATGCCTCGGGGAAAACCACTCTCGGTTTAACCATTGCTGGTTGGCCGCTATACAAGGTAACGGCTGGAGAGGTTTTTTTGGAGGATAAAAAAATTACTTCTCTTCCTCCCGAAAAGCGAGCCAAGCTGGGTTTGGCTCTTTGTTTCCAGCATCCGCCGGTGGTCAGAGGACTGTTGCTTCGCCGTTTGTTGGAGAAAATTTCTCCCGGAAAAGAGATGACGATAGGGAAAGAGCTTTTAGATCGGGAAGTGAACCTTGATTTTTCCGGGGGAGAAAGAAAACTTTCCGAAATTGCCCAAATTATTGCCCTGGAACCGAAATTCGTTATCTTTGACGAACTGGATTCTGGCTTGGATTTGGAGAATTTGGAAAAACTAACCCGTTTGATTAAGGAAAGATTGCTGGAAAATGGCCGGTCGGTGCTCTTGATTTCCCATCAGGCGGAAATTTTCCGCTTTCTCCAGCCTGATTTTGTCCATGTTATGCTTCAAGGGAAAATTATTCATACCTCTTCGGACTTTAAAACAACCTGGGAAACAATTGGAAAATATGGTTATGAAAAATGTAAAAACTGCCCATTTTAAGCAGAGCGAGAAACAAGGTTCTCCTGAACGAAGTGAAGGAGGTTCTTATTTTTGGCAGGAGAAACAAGGTTCTCTTGAACGAAGTGAAGGAGGTTCTTATTTTTGGCAGGATAATAACCAGATAAGAGGAATGGCTTCAGAAGAGGGGTCTATTATGCTCCCTTCAGCGGAAGCTTGGGGAAAATTTCCCTGGGTTAAAAAGTATTTTCGGCAAAAACCGAAGGAGGGATTTTTTCTTTGGGTAAAAGAACCAATTTCTTCTCCTCTTCTTACCCGAATTTGTATTTCTTCGGAGAAGATTTTCCAAAATCCCAGGAATCTTATTTTCCTGGCCAAAAATGCTCAAGCGGAAATCAGCAGTGCCTGTTGGTCAACGAAGGAAAGTCTGACTGGGAAACATCAAGCGGTCGGTAAAATTGTTTTAGAGGAAAACTCTAAATTATTAATAAAGGAAGAACAACGTTGGGGGGAAGAAGATGTGGTTAGTGTTCGGAGGAATTTTTGGATAGGTAAGGGAGCTGAACTTTCTTACTTTTTTAGGTGCTTGGAAACTCCCGGAGAACTCCGCACTCAAAATAACCTCTATCTTCAAGCCGGGGCAGCGGTTAATTTAATCTCGACGGTTTTTGCTGGACGAGGAGAGGTCAAGATGAAGGTCGTTATCCTTTTGAATGGGGAAGGAGCCAAGGGGATTTGGAGAAGCAGAATGGTGAGCGATCAAAAAGCTAAAATCTCCGCCCGCAGCCGAATGATTGCCAATCAAGCCGGGACCGGGCATGTTGATTGTTCCGGCCTCTTATTGTCTGACCAATCAACTATTCAGCTGATTCCCGAGCTTCTTAATAAAAATAAGAACGCTTCTTTGACCCACGAGGCCTCGGTGGGCAGAATTTCAGAAGAAGTGCTTAATTATCTGCGAACCCGGAGATTAACTAAAGATGAGGCAACCGATTTGATTATTACTAGCTTCTTGGGGGAAGAAGAGCCGATTATAATGGAGAATCGGAAGCTAAAATTAGAGTCTTTGATGTAATTCTCGCAAACAGATTCCGGGAAAGAAGCGGATAACTGGCTTTTTCTTTTTGAGAAGTTCTGGTAGAATAAGACTAAGTTGAGAAGGGAGAATTCTAAGCCGAGATAGCTCAGTTGGTAGAGCGGGCGCTTCGTAAGCGCCAGGTCGTGGGTTCGAATCCCTCTCTCGGCTCTTCTTAAAGACCATTTTATTAAAAAATTTTTATCTTAAAAAATTTTTACTTTTTTTCTATGAGCACTATCATTGTTAATCTTGGGGAATTAGAAAGCCGTTTCTACCATTTAAAAGACTGTCTTTGACTTGGCCAGTAAAGAAAAAGAACTTGCTCTTTTAAGAGAAAAAGTTAGCCAGCCTGATTTTTGGAAAGACCGGAATCAAGCGGTAGAAATCCAGAAAAAAATAATTGACTTGGAAGAAAGTCTTCAAGCTTTCCGATCTTTGGAAGCGCAGCTCAAGGATTTAAAAAGTTTAGTTGTCTTAACCGAAGAGGATGAAGGATTAACGGAAGAAATAACGAAGCAATTAGAACAACTGGATCGGGAGATAAAGAAAGAAGAGGTCCGGGGATTGTTGAAGGGAAAATATGATTTCGGGAAGGCTTTTCTCAATATTGAAGCAGGAGCGGGAGGAAGGGAAGCGGAAGATTGGGTGGCCATGCTCCTTCGAATGTATCAGCGGTACGCTGAAAGACAAAACTGGAAAGTAAAGATTCAGGGTGAAACCTTTGGCGAACCGGGCGGTCCAGATGGGAGGATTGGCATTAAATCAGTCACTTTGGAGATCAAGGGAAAGTACGCCTATGGTTATTTAAAAGAGGAAAGCGGCGTTCACCGATTAGTGAGAATTTCCCCTTTTTCCGAACAGGGATTAAGACATACTTCTTTTGCCTTAGTGGAAGTTCTGCCGGAATTGGAAGAGAAAGAAGTAGAAATTAATCCTCGTGATTTACGAGTAGACACTTTTCGCGCTTCCGGACCTGGCGGGCAGTATGTTAACCGGCGGGAATCAGCGGTCCGGGTGACCCATCTGCCAACCGGCCTGACGGCCAGCTGCCAGTCAGAGAGACTTCAAGGAATGAATCGGGCGACGGCAATGTCAATGTTAGCGGCGAAGCTGCAGCGGAAAAAAGAAAAGGAGCAGAAGAAGGAATTAGCTGATTTGGGCAATCAGGGGAAAGAAGCCAGTTGGGGCCAGCAGATCCGTTCCTATGTTTTGCATCCTTATCAGATGGCTAGAGATCATCGAACGGGGATTAAAACTTCTCAAGTTGAGGCGGTTCTGAATGGGGAGCTAGAGCTATTTATCGAAGCGGAAATTAGCAAAAAATGATAATTAAATTAAAGAACGTCAGCAAAATTTATCCTCCGCACAGCATTGCTTTACAAGGGATTAGCTTGGCTTTGGAGCCGGGAGAGATGGTGAATATCGTTGGTCGTTCGGGGGCGGGGAAGACAACTCTCATCAAGTTATTGATTGGAGAAGAGAAGCCAACCGAAGGAGAGGTTTTTTTCCACGATTATCTGGTTAATGAAGCCGATAGCGGTACTTTATCACTTATTCGGCAGAAGATAGGAGTTGTTTTCCAGGATTACAAATTATTGTCAGGGAAAACGGCTTATGATAATGTGGCTTATATCCTGGAGGTGATTGGGGCCAGTGATGAGGAAATCAAAAGAGACGTTCCCAAAGTTTTAGGGGTGGTTAATTTAGAAGATAAAGCGGCTGTCTATCCCCATCAGTTATCGGGCGGGGAGAAGCAGAGGTTAGCTATTGCTCGGGCTTTAATTCACCAACCGGAAGTGATTATTGCCGATGAGCCCAGCGGGAATCTAGATTCTTATAATACTTGGGAAATTGTGGAGATTCTTAAGCGCATTCATCAATTAGGAACAACTATTATTGTTTCCACTCACGATAAAGAAATTATTCGGCAGATAGAGGGGAGAATTATCACTTTGAAGGAGGGAAAAATTGTGAGCGACAGTCAAGAAAGTAATTTTGTCTTTTATTAATGTTAACTACTTGGCGACGAATTATTAAATTTGGCTGGGCGGGATTTCGAAGCAATCGGATGGCCAGCGCGGTGACAGTTTTTGTTATGGCTTTAGCTGTTCTTTTGGTAAGCGGTTGGTTCCTGCTTCAGGGGTTCAGTCAGGCGGTAGTAGCGGAAGTGGAAAATCAGATGGGAATTTCCGTTTACTTTCACCGCGAGATAGAGAGGGAGGAAATTGCCCAGGTGGAGAACCAATTGGAAATTCAATTTCCCTTAGCTCTGAAAGAAGTCCATTATATTTCTCCGGAACAGGCCCTGGAAGAATTTAAAGAACGGCATGGTGGAGAGGCCTTGTACGAACGGGCTCTGGAAGAAGCCGGTCCGGAAGCTCTTCGCCCCTCTCTGGATATTAGCGTTTATGAAGAAGGGCAGTATCAGGAGATTAATGATTATTTACTGTCAGCCTTTCCTTCTTTGATTTACCAGACGGATTATCTGAATCGGCAGAAAGTGATTGATAAGGCTTTTGAGCTTATTTACCGGATAAATTATTTTAGTCTTATTATCGGCTTGGTTTCGGTAGGTTTAGTTATCCTGGTGGTTTTCAATACCGTTCGTTTAGCTCTTTACTCTTTGAGAGAGGAAATAGAAACAATGAAATTGGTTGGCGCCTCTAATTGGTTTGCCTGGGGACCTTTTGTCGTTCAGGGAGCTATTTACGGTTTGGTGGCTTTTCTGGCGGCTAATCTTGTTTTTTTGCCCTTAGTCTATTGGCTTAGTCCCCAGTTGAGCCTGCTTCTGCCTAGTTTTGATCTCTGGGCCTACTATCAAGCCCATTGGCTCTATGTCGCCTTGATCCAACTGGGAGGAAGCGTTATCTTGGGAAAGGTTTCTACTTTCTTGGCTGCTCGCTGCTATCTTAAGGTTTAATTATTAATGGAGGGTCGTCTAACGGTAGGACAGTGGATTCTGGATCCATCAATATAGGTTCGATTCCTATCCCTCCAGCCCGAATTTATAGAAACTCCGTCAAAAAGACGGAGTTTCTGTTTTTTTAATCCAGATTAGGTATAATAAAGACATGAAAAGCATAAAGATTATTCGTTGGCTTCCAAGAATTTTAAGCATCGCCTTCGTTTTATTCTTGTCTCTGTTCGCGCTTGATGTTTTCGGGGAATATAGCGGCTGGCAGGCTGTTTTGGGATTTCTTATACATCTCTTGCCATCATTTGTTTTACTTGCAGTCATCTTGATTGCCTGGAAATACGATCTAGTTGGAGCAATCGCTTTCCTTGCTTCCGCCGCGTTTTACGTCTTTATGGTCGGCCTTGATCGTCCCTGGAGTTGGTATGCGGGCATATCTGGCCCAGCTGCCGTTGTCGGAATTCTTTTTCTTTTGAGCTATCTGCAAAAAAGAAAAAATAAAGCCCTATGAATTCATCCCAAATATACATTTTAATATCAATTATCGCGCTGGCCTGCATAATGTTTATCCTTATTTTGACCAGGAAGAGAATGCAAAAACCGCTTACGCCGTTAACAGGTCTAGCCTTCGCTTTCGTTATTGCCGGCCTTATTTTCGGCGAGAGCCGTTTGGTCGGCTACGGTTTGATGGGAGTCGGCGTAGTTCTGGCCGTCATTGATATTGTTAGAAAAATGAAAGGTAAAAAGGAAGAGGTTCAGGAATAGATTCAAATTTTTCCTTTATAAAAAATTTGGTATAATATCATTGGAACAGTGAGAATCGATGCGTTTACGGATTCACTTTTTAAGCATAATAAAAACATGAACAATAATAATTCTCTAAGAAGTACGCCCAGGGATGTCTTTTTGCATCTTTTAAATATTTTTACTTTCTATCTTGGTGTTGTCAGCTTTATTACTCTTTACATCAAGTACATCAGCGCTCTTTTCCCAGACGTTCTTAACTTTAGTTTTACAAGCATAGCCAATTCGGTTCGCTTATCGACATCAATTCTTATTATAGCTATCCCGGTATATATTCTTACTTCTTGGCTTTTAGGAAAAGATTTAATAAGGGACCCTAAAAGACGGGAATTAAAATTGAGAAAATGGTTGACCTATTTTACTCTTTTTATATCAGCCGTTACCATTATTGTAGATTTGATAACATTCGTCTTTAATTTCCTAAGCGGAGAATTAACTATTCAATTCTTTTTGAAAGTTCTTGTTGTTCTTTTAGCGGCCGGAGCTGTTTTCGGTTATTATGTTTGGGATTTAAGACGGAAAGAAGCGAAGTCCAAAACCCCCAAGATACTAGCCTGGATTCTTTCTTTTGTGGTTTTGGCTAGTATTATAGGCGGTTTTTTTATCATCGGTATGCCGGCCGAACAGCGACAGAGAAGATTTGACGAACAAAGAATAATGGATCTCCAAGAAGTGCAATATCGAATTATTAACTATTGGAGCCAGAAAGAGGAGCTTCCTCCAAACCTTAATGCTATGGAAGACAGCCTTTCTGGATTTGTGGTTCCTCTAGATCCGGGATCTAATTTAGCTTACGAGTACGCTATTATTGATGAGCTTTCTTTTGAATTGTGCGCCACCTTCAAAACTTCTACCGAGCATTTCGATTCTACTTCTCAAAACTCAAAATATTCTTCTCCTTATCCTCCATCTCAACAGCGCTGGAAGCATGAAGCGGAGAGAACTTGTTTTACCAGAACCATTGATCCTGAATTATATAAGAAGGATAATGGATTACTGGAAGAGCCCATTCCTATATATGATTAATCTGCTCAAAAAAGCCCGAGGAAATGCGCAGGGGAAAAAAGGGGTTGCTGGTAAATTCTAACCCGAAATAGCTGATTAAGAAACTCCGTCTTTTGGACGGAGTTTCTGTTTTTTTAATCCAGATTAGGTATATAATGAAGATGCAGAGAAGTTGTTTTCTTTCTCAAAAAATCGCTAAAGTGTATATTAACTTAAAAGATTTCGTAGAATTATATTTTTATCTATGACTAATTTCTCTGACAAATTTATCGTAGCAAAGAAGGATATTATAACTTCTGGAAAAATTATAGTTGAAAAGGGAGACGTCGGTGTCATAAAATCAGAGGCGGAAAATTACACCTCGACATTTTTTATAAGAATTTGGAAGCAAGTTAATTTGAGTAAAAATAATTTTAAAATTATAGACGTAAGAAAAACAGGAGACGGATTTTCTAAGAAAATTTGTAACGTTTGTCATAAACTCAAAAAGACTACAGATTTTGCCAAGAATCAGAACGCAAAAAATAATAGGTCAGTAAGGCGACCAACGTGCAAAGATTGCCGAGTAAAGATGGAGGGAGTCGGAATATCTAGAACTGATAAACTCAAGTGGCTTAAGAAAAAACCGGCAAATGAACCTTTTGAGTGTCCAATATGTAAAAAAAGAACGATTGCTGGCGTAACAAGCAAAGTCGTTTTGGAGCATAACCATCACACAGGAAAAGTCGGAGGTTGGATTTGTGATAGTTGCAATACAGGACTAGGACGATTTAAGGACGATATAGGGTTGCTAAAAAGTGCGATTGAATTTCTCAAAAAAAATTATTAAAGATTAAAACGTTTCAATCTTTTTTTTGCAAGCTTTACGTATTCTTTCGAGATGTCGCACCCGATATAGTGGCGTTTATTTATCGCTGCCATTTTACAGGTTGTACCAGAGCCACACATTGGGTCAAAAACAACATCTCCTGTTTTTGTCCACGAAAGGATATGATCTTTTGCTAATTTTTCTGGGAAAATCGCGGTATGCTGAAAGGCGATTTTATCGCTAGTCGAACCACCAAACCCTACGGCATAATCCCAAATATTAGTTAAAGTTTTTTCTGGCTTTAATTTACCTAATATCTTTTTATTTATTCCGTCTGCTTTTTTATTGAATGGCAACATCTCTTGTCCTTGCCGGATCGTCTTAGTTTTTAAGGGATTAAATGTTTTAGGAGAGCCTTTGCTTAAGACGAACATAAATTCATAGCAATTTGTGTAGGCATTGGACCTCATAAAAGGAGTATTCTTTTTTCTATAAATCATCACATCATGAGCATTGAATCCGATATTTTGGAAAAATAAGGCTTGTTTAAAACTTGTAAGACTTCTGTTTCCCTTGTTTATTTTATCTCCGACTACCCACACTAAAACGCCACCTTTTTTTATAACCCTAAATAATCCTCTTGCCATTTCTTCAAAATTGAATACATAGCCATTATAATTTCTCAATTCGTCGTATGGGGGAGAAGTTACTACAAGATTGATTGAGTTGGGCGGCATCGCCTTCATTATCTCTACTGCGTCACCGCAAATAATCTCGTTAAGAGGTAATGTAGCAAATCTTTTTATTTCTTTTGGCGGCAATAATTTTATTGCTTGTAATTCTTTTTCATTCTTTATCACATCTATCACAATACCCTGAATAGTTAATTCTTTATCTCTTTTTATAATTATTGGCTCAACGGTTTTATTTGCCGGCTGTAATCTTATGTGCCCTTTTCCCTTGTAAAATTTTTTAAGCGTTGCTCCATAATTATCAATTAGGGCAACAATTTTTTGTCCATTTTCAGCAATACTTTGTTGTCTAACTAAAACTATATCTCCGTCGTTTATGTTTTCGTCAATCATACTATCTCCTAAAACGCGCAAAGCATAAAACTCACCAGAACGAGGAAGTTTATTTTTAGACACGGCGATTATTTCTCTGTTTTGTATGGCTTCAATTGGTTGACCGGCAGCAATAGTTCCGAGTAGGGGAATGTTTATTAAGCCAGGAGATTTTCGATTGTTAGAAATTTCTATGGACCGTGCTTTATAATCAAGTTTATTTAAACATCCTTTGGATTTTAACGCTTCAATATGATGATAGACAGTGGATCTTGAAGCTAACTTGAAGCGCTTTCTTATTTCTTCAAAAGAAGGAGAATAGTCATTCTTTTTTATAAATTTTTCTATATAGTCAAGAATTTGTTTTTGTTTTTTTGTAAGCATGTTGACTTCCTCTTTTCAGTTGCTACAATTATATTATAGCAACATTTATAGAACAAAGAAGAGTGTCAATTGTGGATAACTTTTAAAGATTGATTAATATTAATATTTATTAGAATTTAAGAAAAATGAAAAAAGGACCAAAGTTCAAAAGAAAGTCCTCAACAAGAACTAAATTTTTAAAAAAGAGGAGATTGGGGAAAACTCCAAAAGGTAAACAAGTCGCTCATAAAAAATCTCTATGGAAAGGCGGAACTGATAGTTTAAGAAACCTTATTTTAAAGAAAAAGAAAGCTCATAAAAAGCAAACAGCTAAGGAAGCAAGGGAGAGGGCAAAAAGGAGAAAAACAAATTGACCGGTCAGTTTATAAACTCTATGGCCTCACTCTGGAAGAAATTAAAATTGTAGAAGATTTTTGAAAGGTTGAAGAATTAATTGAGAAATAGAATTTTATGAAAAAACAAGATCAACAAAATAATGAATCTAATATAGATTTCGCATATAAGATTATAAGTAGAAAATTAGAGGTGCAAATGAATGCCCATAATTCACTGGAGAATAAGACGGGAATCTTATTAGGTTTCGTTGGTATTATTGTTGGAAGTACAATTGTTCTTATCCAACAAAAAATTGATTTAGTTGGACTAAATATTTTTACGATTGGTTTATCCGGAATTTATTTAACCTTTTTATTATTAATAGCCGCTTCACGAACTAGAATTTATCTTGACCCACCCGATTTTCCAGCTTTTTACTCTGAAAAAGCCATGAGGAGAGAAGCAGTCGAGTTCAAAAACCAAATTATAGCCGACATGAAACATTCTTATGAATTGAACATGCGGAATCAAGAGATAAAATCTAAACTTTATAATATTGGAATTTATTGTTTCGCAATTAGTATGTTACTCCTATTTTTAGGAATTTTAGAGTAATTATGTCAGACGATAAAGAAAAACCAAAGGATGAACCGGTAAAACCTGCTGCCCCAAATCCTCAGCCTGGAACACCCATCAGAAAAATGCCAGAGATACCGTCTATAAGGCCAGCGGAACCATCAGAAAAACCCGGCACTGCCATACCCTTTGGTGAGCCTAAAAGAAATGCGGTCGAACTCAATAAATAATATGTTTAGAAATTAGCGAGATTGATGATGAGGAATATAGGATGAGCGAGAATGATAAAAAGTTAAATAGGGGTTTTATCACATTTAATTTATTGGGAGTTTATAACTATGAGTTTTAAACTTTGGAGTGCATTAAATCCAGAAGCAAAGAAAGAGTTAAAACCGAACTTCGGTTTAAGAAATTGGGATTCTTTAGGCGAAGATGAAAAATATAAAATCGGCTGGAAAGTTATCAGAATTTAGGAACACGATTTAAAAGAAACAAACAATATAAATTTGATTTTGGGCAAATTAAGCAATAGATAAATATGAAAATTAATAAGATTACAATCAAGAAATTTCGTAATCTATCTAATATAAGTATAAAGTTTGGACCAAAATTAAATGCTATTGCGGGACAAAATGGAACCAGTAAAACATCTATATTGGGACTTATTGGCCATACTTTCATTTTTCCCCAAAAATATAAAAATCTTTTAGGAAAACAATTTGTGACACAATTTTCTGAAATTTTTAGATTTGCTTATCCTCAGTACGATAAAGCAGGAGAGCATGTGTGGGAAACAGAATTTGAAGACGGTAACACTCAACAAGCGATTTCATATGATCGAAAAGAGAGAGGGAAGAAAAAAACGATACGTATCAGAGTTGGCAAAAGCAAGAAAGGAAGTGGAAAAATTCATTTGCCTGTAATTTATCTAGGAATGGGCAGATTGTTTCCTCTTGCACTTGAAAAGAACATTAGAAGCAGTAAATCATCGCTGACAAGCGAGGAATCGGAAGAGTTCCAAAATCTTCACAATGAGATTTTACTTCTCGATGAGAAAGTAATACCTGAAAACGTAGAATGTAGTAGTAAACAATTTTACGCCCCAACGACTTCACTCTATAATCATCTTGGGAACTCATCTGGGCAAGATAATTTGGGGCAAATTATTACAGCATTGATTTCTTTCAAAAGGTTGCGAGAAAATTTGGAAAAGAGGTACAGAGGCGGTATTTTATTAATTGATGAGCTTGATGCAAGTTTATATCCTGCCGCACAAATGAAACTTGTAGAAAAGTTGAATCAAAAAGCAGCAGAATTAGATTTACAGATATTTTTTACAACACATTCTTTGGAAGTTTTAGCGGAGACGAAGAAATACGACGGTTCCAAAATTATTTTTTTAGACAAGTCATATGGAAAAATAGTGCCGAAATACAATTTTAATCCGTCAGAGCTAAGTCAAAAATTATTAGTTTTAGGGCCTGACACGCTAAAAGAAGAACAGCACAAGAAAAATATTTATTGCGAAGATGACGAGGCCGTTGATTTTTTGAATAATATTTTATCGAAAGAGATAAAAAGTCAAGTAAATATTTTTTCAACAAAACTGGGAAATACATTCTTGAAAGAACTTGCTAAGAAAAGAATACCTGATTTAAAAAATTCAATAATTGTACTCGATGGAGACTCGAGAGTCGGAAATATTTCGAACATCGTTACTCTTCCCGGGAATAAGGGCCCAGATTTGCTTATTTACGAAATGCTCAAAAGTTTGCCAGAAGAGCATGATCTCTGGAAGAGGAAATCAAGCTATTATAAACAATATTGCTTTAAAGAATTGCAGTCATTGAACTCAACGACTGATCAAACAAGAAAACGTGTTAAAGTTAAAAAGTGGTATAAAAGTCAAAAAAAATATTGGGGCAGATCAGCTAATTATGTTTGGAAAATATGGATTCAAAATAACAAGGATGAAGTAGAGGAATTTTTTGGAGAAATTTCTTTAAGAATACAATAGAATGAACGAGCTGATTAATTAAAAATTATCATCAAAATCATTAATATGTTAATTGAGGAAGTTTTAATAACAAAAGAAATTTAAAGACCCTCCGCGATTTGCTTTTACCAAAATTAATGAACGAGAAAATAAGAAAATAAGTATGGGCAAAAGAATCCCAAAATATCGATATCATATACTTACTGCAATAAATGCTGCTAAAATGTCTATCGAGATGTTTAACAAAATTGATGTTAGACATAGAATTCAGTCTGCTTTGATATTTAATGCTCAGGCGTGGGAATTATTTGCAAAAGGAATTTGTATAAGAAAAAAAAGTAACATTTACAAAAAGAATGGTGCTACAATCACAGCCGAGAAAGCTATAAACAGATTACAACATCAATTTCGGTTGATAAATTCGGAGGAAAACAAAACTATACAACAAATAGTATCATTAAGAAACGAAGCAACGCATGGTATTCTTCCCGATATTGACGAAGAGATTATAACCCATTTAATGTATTACTCCTTAAGGACTTTTCATCGTTTGTTGAAAGAAAATTTTAAGACTTATTTTTCTAATTTTGATAGAAATTATTTATCAATTACATTTAAAGAGTATACTTTTTATTCACATAAAGTGAGTCGGCTTTTGAAGTCTGTAAAGAAATTCGACCAAGGGAAAAATAGATTGTTATATCTATTGGACAGGGCTTGTGATTTTGCAAAGACAGATAAAGTTTCTGGAATGGTAAATTATGAAAAATGGAAAGAAAAGATAAAAAAACTGCCGAAGAAATCAAGAATAAGTCGACATTTAAGTATATATGATTATTTAAACAAACAAGAAAATATAAGATTTATTCCAGTACAGGTAGCCAAAGGGTATAAACCAGAGATTGAAATTAAAAAAACAAAGAATCCATTATCGCCAGTTTTAGTAAAGAAAACAGATCCCAACATAGATTACCCACATTTGACAAGCGATTTAGCGCGTAAATTCAACAAAAAGATTTATTTTATATCAAAGGCAGTAAGAAAACTAAAAATAATCGATAATTCAAGTTATTGTACGAGAATTAGAACAAGTAGATCTGGAACAGGTACTCCCAAGTATAGTGATAAAGCGTTAAATTATCTTAAAGATTATTTTGAAAAACATCCTGATTTTAATCCGTATAGGAAATAAAAATAATTTATGCCAGATTCTAAAAAAACCATTGCTGAAGAGATGAAGAAACTACTTTCAGATCCTAAAAACAGGATTAAACTTGACGACTTTATTATAAAACATTTGAAAGTATTCCTTGATGAAATTAGCCTTGAGCATTTTCCCGTTCAAGGCTCTAACATGCAGAAGAAAGATTTTTTGGAGCGGATGCAAAAATACGAAGAACTCGTGGAAGACCTTCAACAGATTGTCATTCTTCTTGCAAGGTGGGGAGAAGGAGAACAATTGTCTACATTGGAAAAGGTGTTTACCCGTGCAGCAGAGGCTGACAGGGGTTCATCGGGCGTGATTCCTTGGCTTCGCTTTGGCTGGTATCCAATTCAAATTCTTATGTATTCAGCTGGGATCGCGGCACTATCCGCTCGGAAGTACGATGCGCTAAAGATAATATTGACAACTCCTGCACAGAACTCTTCAGCAGAGAGAGGTCACTTTCCCATTGTAGTCGTGGTTGCTTCAAGTCTTTCTGACATACACGATGCATTTAAATGGATCCCAGATCAGGAAAGAAGACATGTCCCGCGTAGCGAGCACCTTTTTCAAATTCTGAAGCCAATCCTTGAAGAACTGCTTTTTGTTGGTAAAAGTTATGAACGATTATTCGACGATTTCGAAGTTTATTCCGCACTTGTCTGTGCGGACAGTACAGGGCGAGATTGGGGACCAATAGGTAGATTCGGATGGAAATATAACCGTGATATAGGAGATAACCCATTCGATCGGGTGGTAAAAGAAGCTAAAGAGATGAGAAAGGGGTGGCCCCCTCTGCACGTCGGTATGTTTGATGGTTCTATAGAGAGGTTTTTGGAAGTTTCCGAAACCCTCAGGCAGTGGCTCAATAAACTTTCGTGGTGATAAAATTTTTAATGTAATTAGTCAAAAGGTCAGAGAAACAAAATCTAAATTTCATTTTCCAAAAGAAAAAGATTTTAGATAC
>Ga0315539_1000045_pt1 | contig 83188 bp, 60 predicted proteins | sample SalMarSW160150MG_FD_203097 | JGI IMG/M metagenome (GOLD analysis project Ga0315539, IMG submission 203097) | Salt marsh sediment microbial communities from the Plum Island Ecosystem LTER, Massachusetts, United States - Salt Marsh Sediment SW1601-150 ...
ACACTGGTAATGAGGTGCCGGAATATCTGATTGCAGGATTACACTCCTCACTGATTACAAATATGGGGAAAGTTGGCAATCTCAGAATTATTGGCTCAACGTCATCCAATAAATACAAGAACGCTGATATGACAGTTTCTGAAATAGCCTCCGAACTGAATGTTGACGCAATCATTGAGGGTGATCTGATATCAGCAGGTGACAGTATTAACATTGTATTGAGATTAATAAATGCAGGCCAGGAAGAAAAACAACTCTGGATAGGCGACTATAAAAGAGAAATTAGCCAGATACTGAATCTGTATAACCAGATAACAATACAGATCGCTGAAGAGGTGAAAGTTTCACTGACACCTGAAGAAGAGAATTTACTCACCGGTTCCAGGTCAATTGACAAGGAAGCATATGATGCATACCTGAAGGGACTCCAGTACTGGGACAGGCTGGGATTTGAAGATCTCAGAATGGCCATGAATTACTTTGAAACTGCGATTGAAATAGAACCGGATTGGGCTCCACCCTATGCCGGTATTGCCCAGACTGCCCAGGGAATGGTGCAAATGGGTGCCATGTTGCCGGGTGAGGGAATGCCCATTATCTTTAAGAACCGAAGTAAAGCCTTAGAACTGGATCCTGATTATCCCGGAGCCCATTATACAAATGCAGTTTCCGCTGCCTGGGTGGAATGGGACTGGGATACCGCAGAAAAAGAATTTAAAAAGGCACTGGACTTAAATCCAAACGATGTAAAATCAAGGATTTATTATGCTCATCTCTTAGCTATGCTGGGCAGGTTTGATGAAGCCCTCTTCCAGGCAGACAAAGCTGTAACTATAGATCCCTTCGATCCTTTGGTGCTGGCCCTTGCTGCAACTGTTGATGTCTACACGGGCAACGCTCAGGAAGGTGTTAAAAAGTTAGAAAAAGCCCTGGAATTAGATCCCGGCCATCCATTTGCCTTTATGCAATCAGAAGAGGCCTATTATTATAATGGGAGCTATTTAAAAGCTATAGAAAATGTATGGACCCTGCTTACTAATTATGTTCATATCAGACCGTTAAAAAAAATTATGGAAGAATATCAAAATAACGGTTATTCTTCTGCATTGAAACTTTTACTATCCGATGTTGAGAAATCACTTCAAGAAGGAGCATTTTTCCCTCCTGCATTTTTAGCTTCGCTTTTCTTAAGAATTTCCAATATCACCAAAGCACTGGATTATTTCGAAAAGGGATATGAAATACATGATCAAAATTTACCCTATTTGAAACTGTTCGGTAAAATGTACCCTGCGCTTAAAAATGAACCCCGGTATATTGAACTCCTGAAAAAAATGAACCTGCCGGTGGAGTAAATAACTTAAAAACATTTAGTCCCCTAGGGACTTAAAGAAAATAGCCAGCCAGTTTACTGGCTGGTAATAATGACGAGAATAATAACAGCCCATAGGGCTTGAAAGGATTAGTAGATCATATTTTATAATCGATAAATTCTTTCAGTCCCTTACGGGACGAAGTTATTCACATTTCCTTAATCACAGCCACTGAAGTGGCTGCCTATTCCCTGCCAGTCCCTACCGGGACGGTTTGAGAGAATATTTACCCTATAACTCAGTGCATATCATTCAGAAGCGAGCAGAACGTGTTTGTACACAGGCACATAAAATAATCAACGATCAGGGATGATCGTTGTACTACCAATTTGTAAAACGAACCTCCTGGTTCGTTTAAATCTGCACCCGCGGCAACTCCCCCTTTCAGGCCATTTGGTTAAAAAAGAATTAAGTTGTAACTTGCAATAAACCAATATCATTGTATTATATCCGATCATGCCAGCATACTATCCCGGTGCTAGTTAGAATGTAAGAGGAGAAGCATTGCCCACATAATTTAACCGTCATCAAATGAATATCTGGTCAGCTGAAATCAAGGACCTGGAGAAGCTCCACGATTCGTTCAAAGGCCAACATTCCAGGCTGGACAAGGAACTGGAAAAGCTTGTCAAGACCGATGATGAGAACATGGTGCTGGTCTATGCCCGTAGGTGTCTGGAGGTGATCATCACGGATCTTTGTGAACGGGAACTGAAAAGAGGCCGGGGGACTGAACCGCTGAAAGGCATTATCGACAAGCTGAACAGGGAAGAAAAGGTTCCGCACAACATCATCGTCTCCATGCAGAACCTCAACAGCCTTTCTTCGTTTGGTGCCCATCCCAAAGATTTTGATCCGCGACAGGTGAAACCGGTCCTGCTCGATCTGACCACCGTCCTGGAGTGGTACCTGGATTACATGGAAACGCAGCCAACCGACGAAGCAGAACCTGACGCTCCTGGGCAAAAACGGAAAGAACCGACCGGAGTTAAAAAAGCCCCCGCAAAACCAAAGAGACATATCCTGCTGGCTTCAGCCGTTGTACTGGTATGTGCAGTCATTTTTGTTGTGTTGATCCTGACGGATGTGATCAGCGGTGGAAAGGGCGTAAAGGCAGGAGCCATTGAATCCGTTTTGATTCTTCCCTTTGGCAATTATACCGGTAATGATCAGTTGGAACCCCTGGTTTCCGGGATGCATTCCTCACTGATCAGGGAAATGGGGCGGCTCAGCGGGCTGCGGGTAATCTGTAAAACGTCATCCGATGTATTTAAGGACGCGGACATGACCGTGCATGAAATTGCCTCGGAAATGGGCGTGGATGCAGTAATCGAGGCAAGTGTATTGTGTCTGGGAGATACAATCTGTATGGCATTTTCCATGATTAGTGGTGATCCGGAAGAAAAACAACTATGGATTGGAGACTTCAAGGAGGAGAAAAGCAAAATATTTAATCTGTATAACCGGGTAACAAAACAAATTTCGGATGAGGTGAAGATCGAATTAACGCCTGATGAAAAACTATTGCTGGCGAAAACAAGGACAGTTGATCCTGAAGCACTGGTTGCTTACATGAAGGGACAGTTTCACTGGGAACGGCTTGGTGACGAGGACCTTGATAGCGCGCTGCACTATTTCCAGATTGCTATTGAAAAGGATCCGGATTGGGCAGAACCTTACGCCGGTATGGCTATGACCTGGAATGCGATTGGAGGCTTTAGTGTTGGACCACTGACCGAAGCATATAAGAAAACATCCGAATATCTGAACAAAGCCCTTGATTTAGATCCGAATTCAGCCAATTCACATTATATAAAAGCAGTCCTGTCAGTATGGCCCGGATGGGACTGGGAGACTGGCGAAAAGGAATTCTTAAAGTCCCTGGAGCTGAATCCGAATGATGCACTAGCCAGAGTATACTATGCCCATTTGCTGATGATACTGCGAAGGAAGGATGAAGCAATCTACCAGGCCAACCTTGCACTGGCACTCGATCCTCTGAGACCTTTGGCTCTGGGATTATATGGTGTAGTAATGAATTATGCCGGTGACCACCAGGCTGCAATGACTCAGGCTAAAAAAGCACTATCCATTGATCCGGATAACAACTTTGTTTATGGACCTCTGGCAAACGCCTATTTAGCAACAGGCGACACGTTGAAATGGCATAAAACAATGAAAAGAAGATGGTTTTGGGCCGATGACGAGTACCTTGCTTCACTCGACAGGATTTTTCAGGAAGGTGGCTATATTGCTGTTATTGAGGATAGAATAAGGGTTAATGAGGAGAGATACAGCCAAGGTGGTAGTATACCACTTAGAGGGCAGGCGGAACGGTATTTAGCTGTGAAAAATTATGACAAAGCAATGGATTATTATGAAAAAGCTTACGCAGAAAAACACTGGACATTGGCATATGTCTCATTAGATGTTATTGCGTACCCTGAATTGAAAGACAATCCCCGGTATATTGCACTCCTGAAGAAGATGAACCTGCCGATGGATGAAAATTAGAAATTTTCATGTTAATTGTTATAAGTATATCAGTTAATAGAACCACATTGTAGTTGTAAATCTGTCCGATAACAATTAATTATTAAGCAATTAGCTCCATGGGAGTGATGTCTTTATAGCCCGGGGTATGCAGTAAGCCAGAAAATACGGGTAGTATTGTTTTAACAATAACAACGGATTATTCCAGTGGAATTGTTAATGAGTGAACGCATATATGTGGGTAAAGAGTACATATTTACTCAATTATGAACGAAAATATGTAAATATTGTATATATTTAAACTTGAATATTAAAAGCCCATGTTTTAATTTTCCATGATACTGATTCCAAGAATAACGCTTCAGCAAAAGATACTTGATGCCATTAAGGCCTACCCGATTACCGCAATACTTGGTCCCAGGCAATGTGGTAAAACCACCATGGCTACCATGATTGCAAAGCAATTCCAGACCTCTTTTTATGACCTTGAAAATCCTGCAGATTATGCAAGCATTACTCAGTCCCCAAAGCTGACACTTGAATCCTGCCAGGGGCTCATCGTATTGGATGAAGTGCAACGTGTTCCTGAAGTATTTCCCGTACTTCGTGTGTTGTCCGACCAGCCAGAAGCAAACAGAAAATTTCTGATTCTGGGCAGTGCTTCCCCAAATTTGACAAAAGAAGCATCAGAATCTCTGGCAGGCAGGATTTCATTTGTTGACATGTCAGGATTCAATATTACAGACGTTGGGGAAAATAACTGGAAGAAAGTATGGATGAGAGGATCTTTCCCCCATGCTTATCTAGCTGATAAAGAAATTATTAGCTACAACTGGAGAGAAAACTTCATAAGAACATTCCTGGAATGGGATATTCCCCAGATGGGTATAAATATCCCTGCAGCAGCATTGAGAAGATTCTGGACCATGATTGCACATTTTCACGGGCAGGTTTGGAACGGTTCAGAGTTTGCCCGTTCAATCGGTACAACTGAACCAACAGCCAGGAGATACCTGTACCTTCTTACTGACGCTTATGTGGTCAGACAACTTCAGCCCTGGTATGAAAATGTTAAAAAACGCCAGGTAAAATCACCGAAAATATATGTGAGGGACTCCGGCCTGTTGCATACTTTATTAAGCCTGAATGAAGATAAGATCTTATCTCATCCAAAACTCGGAGCATCATGGGAAGGTTTCGTCATTGAACAAATCCTTGAATTATCCAATACCCGAGAGGCCTATTTCTGGGCAACACATTCTGGTGCAGAATTAGATCTCTTACTCTTTAAGGGTGGTAAAAGAATCGGATTCGAAATTAAATATGCAGATGCACCATCACGAACCCGTTCAATGACCATGGCTTTTAAGGACCTGAAACTTGATCAACTAATTGTGGCATATCCGGGAAATCAAGGGTATTCCATTGATAAAAATATCCGGGTAGCAGGGGTTGGTGAGCTATCAGGAATCATGCGTCAAGGGAGATAAATTCTTCACCGAATCCCCTCCATCTTGTCGTTTCCACATGCAAACCTTATCCTGTTCCCCGGAATTTTCCCCGTTCAAAACCGTGCACCCAATGTTTCATTTCCGGACAAAAATAGCAGACCCAGGGAATCCAGGATTCATACTATCTTCCTGAATAAGAATTTAATAGCAAGTGTGGTACAATCGTTGAAGGTGTAAGGACTTAATAAACCCAATACCGAAATCGATGCTTAAAAATTACATCATCAGCGCCTATAGAAATATAGCCCGCAACAGATTTTATTCTGTCCTCAACATTGCCGGTCTGGCGATCGGCATGATCTGTGCCATCCTGATCTTCCTGTATGTTCAGAAAGAACTGACGTTCGACAAACATCACGTGAACTATGAACGGATCTACCGCCTGGAATCCAATTTCACCATCTCCGGGAAAAACACACTCGCTGCCCTTGTCCCCATGCCCATGGCACCCACCCTGATGGATGAATACCCGGAGATAGAGGAGTGTGTACGATTTGCCGGGTTTGGCATTGATGACATCCTGTTCACATACGGTGAAAAGAAGTTTTACGAAGACAACATCTACTTTACCGACTCAACGGTCTTCGACGTGTTCACGCATGACTTTATTTTCGGATCTCCCGACCGGGCACTTACCGAGCCAAATACCGTGGTGATCACCGAAAGCTTTTCAAAGCGGTATTTCGGAGATGACAACCCGATCGGCGAGGTTCTGACTTCAAGCAACTTCGGAGACTTCCGGGTCACCGGTGTAATTGAGAATGTTCCGTCCAACTCCCACCTAACCTATGAATGCCTTCTCTCCATGGCAACCATCGTTGAGCTGACCGGTGTAGAGCGGTTCAATGACCGGAGTGCCGGATCATTCTGGAACATTTCGGTTTTTGGTTATGTGCTCCTACATGAGAATACCACCATGGAAGGTCTCCATGAAAAATTTCCCGACTTTTATGAAAAGTATATGGCGTCCCTCGGGAACCAGATCAATGCCAGCTTTGATCTCATGTCAACCCGCCTGGATGATGTTCATTTCGGATCCACCCTTGAATTCGATCTTCCCGTTGGGAATTTCAATTACATCATCATTTTCTCCCTGGTCGGTGTTTTCATGCTGATCATTGCCTGTGTCAATTACATGAACATGGCCACTGCCCGTTCAACAAACCGGGCACAGGAGGTGGGATTACGCAAGGTTATCGGTGCACAACGGGTATTCCTGATCCGACAGTTCCTGAGTGAATCGGTTGCTTTATCCATCCTTGCACTGATCCTCTCACTGATCGTCACCATCCTGATCCTTCCCTACTTCAGCACATTGGCAGGGAAGGAGATTGCGGTAGCTGACCTGTTCAAACCCGTCACCATTTTTTCAGTGTTGCTGATCGCCCTGTTTGTGGGTATCGTTTCGGGCAGTTATCCCTCCTTTTACCTTTCGTCCTTCTTACCGGTAAAGGTTTTGAAAGGGACCCTGCCCGGAGAGGGGAAAGGATTGTTGCGTAAAATCCTGGTTGTGTTCCAGTTCATTTTATCCGTGGCATTAATCATCGGGACCATTGTGGTTTCCAGCCAGCAACGTTTCATTGAGAACAAGGACCTCGGAATGAATAAGGAGAACCTTTTATTGATTCCGAATCGTGATACTACATTCATCAACAACCAGTTGAGGGCGTTCAAGGAAGAACTGACAAGAAATCCCAACATCAAAGGGGTCACTTCGTCCGTTCTTATCCCTCCGAGAATGGCAAGCAAAGTAGTCTTCCAGGTAGAAAAAGAGGAAGGGCTGGTTGAGATTGCCCTCAGCTTCTCCATTGTGGACCATGATTATTTGGAGGTCATGGATATCGAGTTGCTGGAGGGGCGTGATTTTGAAGAGGAGAGAACAACCGATCTGACCGAAGCATTCATTATCAACGAGACCGCTGCAAAAGCCCTCGGCTGGGGTGACGAGGCCCTCGGAAAACGGGTACGTTTCGGAATCAATCCTGCCGACGGGACCGCCCGAAATGACGGTGTCGTTATCGGTGTGGTTAAGGACTTTCATTTCTCCTCCATTCACAATACCATCGAACCGTTTGTATTCCTGATCAGCGAGAATCCCACCCTGAATTTCTATGTCAGGATCGCTGAGGAAAACAGTGCTGAAACGATCGAATTTATCAGGAACAAGCGGATCGAGATGGGAAATACATTACCATTCAACTACTTCTTCTTTACCGAGAAGCTCGATGAGATGTATGCTTCCGAAAAGAAACTGAGCAACCTGTTTACCATCTTTGCCTTGCTCACCATTTTCATTTCCTGCCTTGGTCTCCTCGGATTAACATCCTTTATTACCCAGCAGCGTACCCGTGAAATCGGCATCCGAAAAGTAGTGGGTGCAACCAGTTCCAACATCACCTGGATGTTGAATAAGGATTTTCTGATCCTGGTATTCCTTGCCAATATCATAGCCTGGCCCTTTGCTTACGTCGCCATGGTGCGCTGGTTGCAGGATTTTGCTTACCGGATCGATTTTTCCATATCTCCTTTTGTCTGGTTTACCCTGGTACCTTTTATCCTGGCAACCCTGGTTTCAGTCATCATTGCAATGATCACCGTAAGCCTGTTGTCCATCCGTGCAGCAAATGCCAACCCGGTTGATGCAATACGGTATGAGTAAGTGAAACTAAGATTTTATGAATCTTTGATGAAATAAAATCTTACAGTTGAACTTATCCTGCTGCAAAGTGGGATCTGTTATAAGTTATTGGTTGATAAGTTATAAGTTTACTAACTAAAAACTGAGAACCGAGAACTGTCCCGAGGGATGCTTTTGGCAAAACTGAATTTCCCAGTGGGAAATTCTCCCATGGACCGGAATGTGCCAGGCGTTCATTCAATTTGCAACTATCCGGAGAGCTGTCTTACACATTTGTTCTGTTACATCAATTATTTTCCTATTTTTATTGCTCCCAACTCACATCATGGAGCAATCCTACGATTATATTGTTGTTGGTTCTGGTTTTGGAGGCAGTGTTTCTGCACTGCGTCTCGCAGAAAAGGGTTATTCTGTCCTGGTCATTGAGCTGGGGAAACGCTATGAAATCAAGGATTTCCCGAAAACCAACTGGAACCTTCGAAAGTATTTATGGGTTCCGGGATTGCGGTTGTTTGGAATTCAAAAACTCGCCTTTTACAGGGAAGCAAGCATCCTCACCGGCATCGGGGTGGGTGGTGGCAGCCTGGTCTATGCAAATACCCTGGTGATCCCCCCGGATGAATTTTTCAACAACCCGTCATGGAATGCCTTCAACGACTGGAAAACGGTCCTTGAACCGTTTTACTATAAAGCCGGGATCATGCTCGGCAGAACGCATTACGATAAACTCAATGCTGAAGATCAGATCCTGTTAGAAGTAGCAAAAGATTTCGCGTGCGAAGAGACCTTTGACCGGGTTGATGTTGGGGTCTATTTTGGTGACACCGAACAGGAGAAAGATCCCTATTTCCATGGACTCGGGCCGAAGCGGAAGGGGTGCACGGAGTGTGCCGGTTGTATGGTGGGTTGCCGGGAGAATGCCAAGAACAGCCTGGATAAAAATTACCTCTATTTTGCAGAGAAACTGGGAGTCACGATCCTGCCGGAAACACGGGTAGAGAAAATTTTTTCCCGGAACAACCAGTATGAGCTCCATACACGTTCCGTAACGAAACCATTCAGGAAAAACCGAAGTGTATTCACATCCAGGGCTGTTATCGTTTCCGGCGGATCACTGGGCACACTGAACTTACTCCTGAAGCAAAAGTATAAATACAAAACCCTTCCCCTGTTATCGGAACGGTTGGGAGATGATCTAAGGACCAATTCACAAACGTTGTGCGCTGTTTCAGGCGCCCGGGAAAAACTGAACAATGGCATTGCCATCTCTTCCATCATTAATCCGGACCGGGATACACACATTGAAATCGTCAAGTATCCCGATGGTTCCAACGCCATGAAATGGTTTTTTGCCCTCTCTGTTCCCGGAGCCAGAAACTCGTTAATCCGTGGATTCATGCTGCTGTATAAAACCCTAACCCATCCGATACAGTTCTTAAAAACCGTTTTCAATTTCAACTGGTCGACCAACCTTATCATTTTTCTTGTGATGCAAACCATCGACAACTGCATGAAGGTAGAGTGGAAGAGGGGCCTGTTCAAAAAAAGAATGGCAATCCGGAATACGGTGGAGAAGAAGGTCCCTGCCTACATCGATATTGGCCAGCAGGTCATGGAGAAATATGCTGAAAAAGCGGGAGGTATTGCCCAGAACATAACACTCGAAGTTTTCCTGAACCGGCCGACAACTGCTCATATTCTCGGTGGTTGCCCGATGGGTCGGGACAAACAATCGGGTGTCGTGAATGAACGGTTTGAGGTGCATGGATACCCCAACATGCTGATTGTTGACGGATCAGTCATCCAGGGTAATCTGGGAGTGAATCCCAGCTATACCATCACGGCACTGGCTGAATACGCGATGGCCCGGATTCCGGAAAAACCGGGCAATTCCATTCGCCCGATTGAAGAAGAGGTAAACCTAGCAAAAAACACGACCGATGAAAAAAGAGATCAGCCGGATCAATAAAATCCAGGAAGAGTTTTTTAATACCCACAAGACCAAAGCGGTGGGCTTCAGGCTGGATAACCTGAAGAAGATGAAACAGCTTATCCTTTCTCATCAAAACCGATTGTATGATGCCTTGTGGGCAGACCTGCACAAACCGGCATTTGAGGCATATGCCGGAGAGGTTGGTTTCGTACTCCAGGAACTGAACCTGCACATCCGGAAATTAAAAAAGTGGTCAAAACCCAAACGGGTCAGAACGCCCCTGCTTCATTTCTATTCAACCAGTTTTATTTATCCGGAACCGTATGGCAGGGTATTGATTTTTTCTCCCTGGAATTTCCCTTTCCAACTGGCATTTACTCCCCTGATCGGAGCACTCTCTGCCGGCAATTGTGTGGTGCTTAAACCCTCCCAGCATACCCCGCATACTGCTTCAGAGATGGAAGAGATGATCCACCACTTCGATCCTCAATACATTGCGTTTTTTAAAGGCGGTCATGAAATGAATCAGGCTCTTCTGGAGGAAAAATACGAGTATATCTTTTTTACCGGCAGCTCCCGGGTAGGAAGGATCATCCTGGAAAAGGCTGCCGGAAACCTGACTCCCGTTTCACTGGAACTGGGTGGGAAAAATCCCTGTATCGTACACAACGATGCGCCGATTGCGTTATCTGCCAAACGAATTGCATGGGGTAAGTTTTTTAATGCCGGACAATCCTGTGTTGCTCCCGATTACCTGCTCATCCACCAGGAGATTAAAGATGCATTCCTCGAAAAGCTGATCCATTTTATCCGGGATTTCTACGGCGAAAATCCCCAACTCAGCCCTGACTACCCCAGGGTGGTGAACCGGGCAAACACCGAACGGTTACAAAACCTCATATCAGCGGGAAGGATTGTAACGGGAGGGATAACAAACCCGGATGAAAAATACATCGCTCCAACGCTGATTGATGATCTTCATCCCGATGATCCCATCATGGAGAGTGAGGTGTTCGGTCCGGTGTTACCGGTGCTGACATACAGCTGTATCGATGAAGCAATTGAAATCATAAACCGGCATCCAAATCCCCTGGCGTTTTACCTCTTCACCAATAACCGGGTGCTACAACAACGGTTACTGAAGGAGGTCTCTTTTGGGACCGCTACCCTGAATGATGCAGTGATTCATTTCATCAATTCCCACCTGCCTTTTGGCGGGGTCGGAGAAAGTGGGATGGGGAAATACCACGGTAAAAAGAGCTTCGAGACATTCACCAACTACAAATCCATCCTGAAAAAAACGAACCGGTTCGATTTCCCGATCCGTTACCCTCCCTATACAAACCGAAATGTAAACCTGTTGAAGCGCTTGCTCCGGTAATACCCGGAAACACCATTTCTTAACAAACCCGATATCATGTTTGTATTTCAGTGTGGTTCAATGTATTTTTGTGCAAATCCGTGATCGTTGGAGAAGGGACTGGTCATAAAAACAACGGGGAGCTGGCACACCGTAAAAAAAGAGGATGGAACTCTGCTGGAATGCAAGATCAAAGGGACATTCCGGTTACAGGGTGCCCGTATGACAAATCCTGTTGCTGTGGGTGACCACGTAACGATTGATCCTGAACCAGCAGGAAAGCAGGGTGTGATCACAGAGATCCTGCCCCGCAAAAATTATATCATACGAAGAGCTTCAAACCTTTCCCGGCAATATCAAATCATTGCTGCAAATATTGATCAGGCGCTCCTGGTCATTACCCTGGAATCTCCCGAAACGCCCTTCGAATTCATTGACCGCTTTCTTGCCTCCGCCGAAGCATACCGGATACCGGTCAACCTGATCATTAATAAAATGGACCTCTATAATGAAGATATGCAAAAGCAGGTTGATCAATTGAAACAAATGTATGAGCAGATCGGTTATCCCTGTCTTGAAACATCGGTCGTGAAGGGACAAAATATCGAAGCATTCCGCACCCTGTTGAAGGATAATGTCAATGTCATTTCAGGTAAATCGGGCGTTGGCAAATCATCGCTCATCAATGCGATCGACCCTGAATTGCAAATCAAAACGGAAGGCGTTTCCAGTTATCATAAAACAGGGAAACATACCACTGCGTACGCAGAAATGCATCCGCTGGTATTTGGGGGTTATGTTATCGACACCCCGGGAATAAAGGGGTTCGGGGTGATTGACATGGAGCGGGAAGAGATCTATCACTTCTTCCCCGAAATATTCCGCTTTTCCAAAGGGTGTAAATATTACAACTGCCTGCACACAAATGAACCCAATTGTGCTGTTATAGAAGCCTTGAAATCTGGTAAAATAAGCCCCTCCCGGTATAAAAGTTACCGCAGTCTTCTGGAAAATCAGGATAAGAAGTACAGACGATAACGAGAAAAATAAAAAAAATATCAAGTTTCCCATCGTTAGTTGTCCGGTAATTTATATTTTTAAAAACCTAAGTGTGTACGTTTTTCAATGAAAAAAATATATTTCTCCGTAGCTGCGCTGATTGTTATTACCTTGGCGGTCAATATCTATTATTACTTTGATATCTATGATCAACAAATTGACTTTCAGAAAGGCTTTCTGCTGAAACAAACTCAGATCTGTGGCTATGAAATCGAGCAGACAGAGCAGGAATTCCAAAGAGATGTCAACAAGATTCTCTTCTCCAACAATCTGGCAGGAATATTTGACAACAAGGAGCTCCAGACCAAAACGATCAATCAGCTTGAGATTTTCTATTCCAAGTACGAACAACTGGTTAACCAGATCCAGATTTATGACAACCGCAAGAACGTTTTCAGTATTGTTAAAGACAAGAACAATCAATTCATCCACGACAGTTATCAATCGCACAATCAAAGGGAACTGCAACCCCGGGAAAGAATAGTAACCGTTGACAATAACACCTTATACTACCTGCCGGTTTTCAAGGATAACAGGGTTGTCGGAAACATCGTAGTGAGTATCGATTACATCAATTACATCAATTGGGTTTTTGAAAAATCGCATCTCGGATCAATCCAATGGCAATGGTTGATTGAACTCGGTGAAGAAGCCACGATCCTGTCGAATAATCTCGCAAAAGATGAGTTGAATGTCACGCATCTTTACAAAATCACGGACGATCTGTTCGAAGGATTTCAGGGAACGATCAAGCATGCGATTATCCTGGATGGAGAGGAGCAGCAGATCATTTCTGCATTCTATCCCACCACGATCCTGGGTATGGAATTTGGTATTGTCTTTTCGCTTAAAACCGATTTTATTGCAAAAGCCGTGGTAAAAAATGCCATCATCATTGTCATCGTAACCCTGCTGTTTATCTCACTGATCATTTTAATTCTACTATTCTTTATCTTCAAAAAAAGAAACGAACAGCAAACACTGAAAGAATCCGAACTGGTGTTAAAACAGATCCTTGAATCATTACCCATTGGTGTCCTGGTAGTGGATAAGGATAAAAAGATACAGAGAGCCAACAAAACGGCTCTTGAAATGCTTTCTCTTGAAGGAGAGAAAGAGCTGGTTGGTAAAGATATTTCAGACCGGTTCCTTATCGGGAAAAATTTACTCCATCTGGATAAATTTGGATTTCCTTTTGATGCAAATCAATTCATAACCTATGAGAAGAATGGAGATGAAATCGTCATTTACAAACGGGATATTCCCATTGTTCTGCAGGGTGAGGAGGTTCTTCTCGAAGCGTTTATCGATGTCACTCCGTTAGAAAAAGCCAGAAAACAGGAAGCACTGGCAAATGAAGCCAAATCGGATTTCCTGGCGAAAATGAGCTATGAGATCCGTACTCCGCTTAATGGCATTATTGGAATGGCGGATGCGTTTTCGCAACAAAAACCAACTAAAGAACAGCAGGAATTTATAAGCATTATCCGAAAATCAGCAGATCTTCTGCTTTCCATCATTAATGACATCCTCGACTTCTCAAAAATCGAAGCAGGAAAAATGATGCTGGAAGAGATCCCGTTCCGGCTTGGACATGAAATTTCTTTTGCCCTTCAGCTATTTACGGCAAAAGCAGAGGATAAAGGACTCGAGTTAACCATGGATATTGAACCGGATGTCCCGGACAATATCATCGGTGATCCATTCCGGTTGCGCCAGGTTCTGTCGAACCTGCTCGATAATGCGATCAAATTTACAAAAGAAGGAAAAGTGAACCTGCGGGCTACACGCGTTGAAGAGTATTGCGGAAACATTACATTGCAATTTGATATTGAAGATACAGGCATCGGTATCCCAAAAGAGCATCTTGTTACTATTTTCGATTCCTTTACTCAAGCTGACGGATCCACAACCAGAAAACATGGTGGGACCGGTTTGGGAACAGCCATTTCCAAACAGCTCGTGAATTTAATGGGGGGTAAAATTTGGGCTGAATCACCATCACGAATCTCCACAAATCCTGAATTCCCCGGAGCCCGTTTCAGTTTTACCATTGAAGTATTTTCAAATGAAAAAATAAAGAAAGAGATTGGTGTGGATGAGATAACGAAATATCACCAGATTAAAACGCTGATCATTAACGAAAAAACCGATAAAGAAGACATCCTCCTGGAAACACTGCAGAACTTCGGAATATCCACCTACGTTACCAACTACCAGGACAGAACCATTGATGTCATCAAATCCAATGCAACCAATAAATCGGAAAGCTATAAAATGATCATCATCAATGATAACGCAACTTTTGATGGCTTTCAGGTTGCGCAAACGTTGCACCAAAATAAACTCACGAATGAATTTTTACTGATCATTCTGAGCTCAAACGACAAAAAAGGGAATTTTGCACGAAGTAAAAAATTAGGCGTGGATTATTACCTGATCCAGCCCTTCCAGTCATCTGAAATATTTGACATCATACAGGATAATTTCACACACATAAAAATTGAAGAGGAAGAAACTCCAAGTCTGGTTACCATTCGGGAAGGACTGCAAATTCTCGTTGCGGAGGATAACCTCATCAACCAGAAGGTGGCGAAAAGCATTTTCAAAAACCTTGGCTTTGAAATTTCCATCGCAGTAAACGGCAACGACGTGGTGGAAAAGGTGAAAAAACAACCCTTTGATATCGTTTTCATGGATATCATGATGCCGGAAAAAGATGGTTTTGATGCAACAAAAAGTGTTCGGGAAATGGGGTATGATATGCCAATCGTTGCTGTTACAGCGGATACAAATATTGAATCGAGAGAAAAAGTGATTAAAGCCGGTATGGATGATTACATTCCCAAACCCATTCGCGTTGACGAAATCAAAAGAGTGCTGATCAAGTGGTTCTCCGAACCGGCAAACTAAACTTGGGTAATTTCCTCGAAGGATAATGACTGCCCATGATTCCCGGTATTGATTGTTCTTAGCATTGATTATTCCCGTTTGATTGGAGGCTTCGTACTCCTGCGACCATCCTACTTGTATGACGCATAGACTATCCATCGGTGATTTTCTCGACAGGATGAACCAGTTGCCTGTCGTAGACGTTCGATCCCCTTCCGAATATGCAAAAGGACACATTCCGGGAGCGTTCAACATCCCCCTGTTCAATGATGAGGAGAGAGCGGCTATTGGCATAGAATACAAAAAGAGAAACCGTGATAGCGCTATTTTACTGGGACTGAAATTTGTCCGACCCAGGATGGTTGCGATGGTTGAGCAAGCCCTTGAGATTGCACAGGGATCTTCGCTGCTTCTGTATTGCTGGCGGGGTGGCATGCGCAGCGAAAATATGTCGTTGCTCTTTCGTGCTTCCGGCATTCAATGCGAAATCCTTGAAGGGGGTTACCGCTCTTACCGACGGCATCTCAGGCAGTCGTTCGCAAAATCCATGAAGCTGATCATCCTTGGAGGTTTTACAGGATCCGGAAAAACGGAAATCCTGAACCGGCTTCACTCCCTTGGCCAACAAACCATTGATCTGGAAAGTATTGCACATCATAAAGGCTCTGCCTTCGGGGGCATTGGCCAGGAAACCCAACCCACCGGTGAGCAATTTGAGAACAACCTCTTTACCCAATGGCAGACCATGGATCCCGCGTTTCCAGTCTGGCTGGAAGATGAAAGCAAAGCCGTCGGATCCGTGTTTATCCCGGATGAACTGTTTTATCAGATGAAAAGAAGTCCCGTGATCAAAATTGACATGGATTTTGATTTGCGTGTAAAACGACTGGAAAGAGAATATGCCACCTTTCCACCCGACCAGTTAAAAGATGCTGTTGCACGAATCAGGAAACGGTTGGGCGAAGAAAATGCACGCATCGCATTCGATGCCATTGACCGGTTCCAATTTACCAAAGCCATTGAACTTAGCCTTTCCTATTACGATAAAACCTATGACTACGGATTGAACCGAAGGGATGCACAAACGGTCCATACGATTCGTCTCCACGGGGATAATCCCGACGAAAATGCAAACCGTATCCTTGCCTTTGCAGAGAGGCATCACCTGATCTGAGTAAGACTCCTTCTCCTGTCAATAGCGTTCCCTCCTCAACACACAATGGGGTTTGGATTTTAACCAAATTCCTATACATTTGTAGCTCTTACTCATCCGTTCATTATGGCAGAAAAGGTGATCATCGAAACGTTCGGTTCAATAACAAAGGTTGAACAACTACATACACTTGAATCCAACATCCTGGATAATACCTTTGTCCTGGAAGCTTCCAAACCCTTTCCCGGATATCACGGAGAAAATCTTCCTTCCGAACCGATCCCACACCACATCTTTCTGGTAACCAAGAAAGAATATATTGAAGAGAACATTTTGCGTATCTCACAAAAAATCAGGCAATATTTCAAACAGAGCTTTGCTGCTCGACAGGGAGTGCTCCACATCTTTAATTCAAAATTGAGTTGTATCCGGATAAAAGATCTGCCAAGCTTCCAGTTTATTACGGAACTCCAGAGCTGCTACCAATCGGAAGGCATTGAATTCATGCGCAAAAGGAACTACAATAAACAAGGGCTTATTAAAATTAACAAGTACTTTGAATTGAAAGAAATTGAGGAGGGCATCTTTAAAGACCTGGATGAAATTCGCCGGTATCATCGCTGATGTTATTGCTGTTTCACTTCGTTAGCATTCACCACTTTATACAGTTTATCCGATCTTCTCACCACGCTATCGATCGGGATAGAACAATTCTCTCCTTTACTGGCTTTCTCAACACTGTTCAGATCAACCCGGATTTCCCGGACAGTGGTTTGAATGACCCCGGTGGTTGGTCCGGTAATGAGGATCTCATCCCCGAGATGAACCGAGCCGGTCTCAATCTTAAATTCTGCAACACCGATCTTCGAGAAATAATTCATCCCCTTTCCTATATAGATTTTTCGCTTTGTTGCACGGGATCCGTAACCCTTGCTCCACTCTCCCATTCTCTGACCCAGGTAATATCCGTCCCAGAATCCGCGGTTGAAGACTTCGGCTAACCGTTTGTTCCATTCTTTGATTTTCACTTCACCATAGGTTCCGTCAATACAGGATGCAATCGCCTCATCATAGCAGGTAACTACAGTTTTGACGTATTCGGGTGGTCTTGCTCTCCCCTCTATTTTCAGCACCCTCACGCCGGCATCCAGTATTTTGTCTAAAAATCCAATGGTATTCAGGTCTTTCGGGGACATGATGTATTCATTCTCTATCTTCAGCTGGTAACCCGATTCCTTTTCCGTTACGATGTATCCCTTCCGGCAGGTTTGCAAACACATCCCCCGGTTTGCCGAATGGTCACTCTCATGCAGACTTAAATAGCATTTCCCGGATATGGCCATACAAAGTGCTCCGTGTGCAAACAGTTCAATCCGGATCAATTCACCGCCGGGTCCCGTGATCTTCTGGCCAACGATTTGATTGTAAATGGCATGAATCTGATCCAGGTTGAGTTCCCGTGCTAAAACCACCACATCGGCATACCGTGCATAGAATTTTAATGCCTCTATATTGCTAATATTCAGTTGTGTGGAAATATGCACTTCAACTCCTGCTTCAAAAGCATAATTCATCACCGCCTGATCCGATGCAATGATTGCGGTTATTCCGGAATCTTTAACGGTATGGATTATATTCCGCATCCGGGCAAGGTCTTCATCATACATGATGGTGTTGAGGGTAAGGTAGGATTTCAGGTTATTCTCCCGGCAGATGGATGCAATCCGGGAGAGATCCCGGATGGAAAAATTGCGTGAAGACTTCGCTCTCATGTTGAGTTTTTCCACCCCAAAATAGACGGAATCAGCCCCTCCCTGCACGGCTGCAATCAGGGATTCAAACGAGCCTGCCGGAGCCATTAATTCTATCTCTTTCCTGGTATATTTCACCACGCGGATTTCCCTCTATTTTTTTAATACAATGCGAAAGGTTGCTCCCTTGTTGCTTTCCGAATGCAGGACAAAGATCTTTCCACCATGATACATTTCGATGATTCTTTTTGAGAGGGAGAGGCCCAATCCCCACCCCCTCTCCTTGGTGGTATATCCGGGTTTGAAAATCGTTTTATACCTTGATTTAGGGATGCCTTTCCCCTTATCTTTTATATCAATATACAGTGCCTTCGCGTTGTCGGTCATGGTTACTTCAATGGTCCCCTTACCATTCATGGAATCGACGGCATTCTTGCAAAGGTTCTCAATGACCCATTCAAACAATTCGGGATTCAACTGGACCATCCATTCATCATCCGCTGTAAAATTTAGGATAAAACGCACCTTTTCTGAAGACCTGCTTTTTATGTATCCGACAGCATGTTGAATCACCGGGACGATGTTTGTTTTCACCATTTCGGGATGCGATCCGATTTTAGAAAACCGTTGTGTTATTTTTTCCAGTCTTCCAACATCCTTTTCAAACTCCATCAGGTTTTTCCTGTCCAGTTTTTTCAACCTTAATAACTCAACCCAGGCAATCAGTGCTGAGGTTGGTGTGCCGAGTTGATGTGCTGTTTCTTTTGATAAGCCTACCCAGACCTGGTTTTGTTCCGCTTTGCGGGATGAACTAAATGCCAGATACGATACGATAATGAACAGCAGGATCACCCCAAGTTGAATGTATGGAAAATAAAGTAGCTTGGTCAGGATCGTACTGTCGCGATAGAAAATGTAATTTTTTTCTCCCTCCGATAAGGGTATTTCTATTGGCTCATGCACTGCTGCCATCGTTTTGAGCTGTCTCTGGATGTACTCTGGATTTTTCAGCTTATCGGGATCCAGGTTCCGTGTCGAAATGGTATCTCCTTCTGAATCAACCATTATGACAGGAACGGTATTGTTATTTTCAATGACCTCGAAGAGGAAACCAAAGTCAGTTTCCCGAATGTCAATTTCAATTAATTTCCGCGTTGCCTGAGCCCAAAGTTCCACCTTTTCTCTATCCTCAGCTTTCAACTCCGATACCAGTCGATGCGTATATAACAATGACCCGACACCAATGACGATTGCCCCCATAAAGAGGATGAATTTCCAGCGCTGTTTCCTCGTATAGATATTCACAACAATGGGTATTAATTAATATGATAACGCCTTATCTGACCTCATATTTCATCCGGGATGTCTTAACTGACTGCTTTTGTTTACCCGTTGTATCGACATCGGGGCCCTCATCGTCCCACTCAATTCGGAATGCCGGTTTTGTTACTGTTCCGTTCTTCAGTGTATCTATCATAACGGTATCACGATCATCCCAACGGATAGTAAACCGGTTATCCTTCTGTTCTGTGGCCCTGTCAGAAACCCCGGCAGTATCCTTTTTAAACCAACCAAACTCCTCCTTCAGCATCTGTCGGAGTACTTTTCTCTCCTCCTGAATGCTTTCGGAAATAACCTGCTTAACCCCTTTTCTGTCATATGCAATTTTAATATCTCCCGGTTTTCCAGTAATGGTAAGGTACAGACTCGTCTTTCCCAGCCCATCATCCTCAACCACGCCGAATTCTTCGTTTTCCTGCTTTCGGTCTTTGGCTTTTCGAAAAAGAATTTCCGATAATAACACTTTTGTTTTATACGAAATGTTGTTTTCAAAATCATGTACCCCGGATAGTGTTATATCCAGGGCTGACGATTGAATCTCCATTTGCGGAATGGTGATTTTTTCATCTTTGATCAGGATTTCATTTTCAAGTTCTGAAAAGTGGATGTGCTGGAGTTCTTCCACCTCAATGAACTTGGAAAGCCCCATCATGGGTTCAAAATTGACCAACTCCCCCCGGGTTATGATCACATGGCTTTCGGCAACAATGGATTGTTTATCGACCGTTACATTTCGGTCCCATGTAGCTGAGAAATCAATCTCTCCGGAAGCAGATCCTTTCAGGTTTTCATCCACAATGTATTCCTGTCCGAAATTATTAAAGGTAGTGAACAGTTTTTGAATATCTAATCCGTTTATGTTGCTTTGAATGCGCACCGGATAGGTGCCATCTGGTGCTTTTGCCATCATCCCGTCTCCCGAAACATGGCCTTCCATGGTATCAAAAACGATGGATTGAAGAGCAATGATTCCCGGCTGATAGGAGAGAACTCCGGAGAGGTTCTGTGCATGAAATTGCTTGTGGTAATAATCTGCTATATTCAACCTCAGGTTCATTTGAAGGTTTTCAGGAAAATTTATCCCCGATCGGCTATTCAGTGAATCGGTCCGGTTTCCGGCATTGGATAGAAACCGGTCCAGGATAAACTCTTCTGCTGTAACATCTGCATCAATCAACAATGGTTTTTCTCCTGTCAACAGGTACGGAATGGCATTTCCCAATCTACCCTGCAGTGTTAACCGATTACCATTAAACTTCATGTCCAGATCATCGACCCATATGTGCTTACCAAACATGAACGTACCATTAACTTCCGTAAAGATTTTGGGGTCATTCTTCATCTTAATGCCCGCGTTTCTCAATACGGCTTGTCCTACCGGATTCATGTTCTGAATATCCTGACGTGTAATCTGTTTGTAATTTCTCAACGGGCCTTGCAATCGCAGGTTGGTTCTGACAGAACCGGTCATGAACTCGATTGAATCCGTTTGAACAAAATGATGTATCTCCGACAGGTCCACGGATCCGGTAATGAGCAATTCCAGTTCCGGGTGTTCGAAGTTTTGTATGGTGAATGATCCCGACAGCTCATTGCTGCCAATAGTGCAGGAAAATTCATCGATTTTCAGGTTTGTTGAGGAAGGGGTTCTTTTCACCCCATTCGAATAATATCCAGACAACTTCAGTTTATCAACTTTTATGTTGCCTTTTATGGGTGTCAGACTGGCGCCGTCAAGATATCCATGTGCCACGATCAGTGGGGGGCCTTTTATTCCATAGTTACCGGTCAGAGCCACTTCAAAATCAAGGTTCCCAGTCATGGCATAGTTGCTGAAACGCTCTCTATGGGTAGCGGGTAAAAGCTTGATAATAGATGTAAGATTCAGATCCTCTCCATTCACCATCAGATTAATCTTCCGGCTTTCACCGGTTGTGAAAGATCCATTGGTTACAAATGGCATTCCTGAAACCTCAATATTCCCCTTTTCAATGGTGTATTGCATTCCATCAACTGACATCTCCAGGTCAATCCGGCATACCCTGTCCGTTATGTATTGTATGCCATGGAGGGAGAGGTGTTGTACAAACGGATTCGCCACTGCCTGCAACTGAAAGTTACGGGAGGCAAAATCTCCTTTCAAACGAATGGATTCAGCAAAACCGGCAAAACGAAAATCACTTACCCTGTTTACCACCTGGAATTGCAGGTTTGAAAATTTCAGATTCTGCAGGTTGATGTTCATCGTGTCTGTAGCCCCTTCAGCATTTGTCATCCAGAATTGATAATTTGGCATTCCGTCGCGATTCACTGTCAGGTAGAGTGATCCCCTGTCAGCATGAATCCTCTTAATGCGAAACTCTTTGTGAATAATATCTTTCGCGTTGAATTCCAAAAAAAGATGTTTGGCAAAGAGCAGGGTATCATAGCCGGGATCCTGCTTATTCTCCTGGTAAAACGCTGCCGGAGGGTGAATTAAAACCTGCCGGAGCTCAATGGATGCATTGGGAAATTTGCGAAGGAGCGAGAATTTAACCTCTTCAACCTCTATCTTAGTGACAATTTTCTTATTCAGTTCCCGGATCAATAATCCGGTTATCTCATCTTTAAAAACCGATGAAAGGATCACCCCTGCACCCAGAATAAACAGCAGGAAGACAAGCAAAAAAATCATTATTTTCTTAATAATCCGCATACGTTTTGCTCTAATCTCAACTTTGAATTAAACGAGGAAACAGGGGGGTTGTATTGTTATGATAAAAGAAAACTGAAATCATCTTCCGTTCCCAGTTCTTTAGGTTTCCTGTTTTTCTTGAAGATTCTTGCCTTTCGCGGGCCGATTAGTCTGATGCGCTCCTCCTCTATCCACAGCATGGTTCCTTCACGCAATCCCATCACATAAACGTCGGGATTTACCTCAATGAATTCCTCAATTCTTGCCTCCCTGGTCTCACCCGCATGGCCTTCAGGATTTGCATCCAGGTAATGGGGATTGATCTGAAAGGGGATCAAATCAAACGCGTTAAAGCTTTTTGGTTCGGTTATGGGCATATCATTGGTGGTACGAATGGTTGGACATGCAACGTTGGAGCCTGCACTCCAGCCAATGTAGGGAACCCCACCCTGCACTCGTTTTGCAATGGCATCCACCATTCCTTTCTCCTGCATCATGCTGATGAGTTGCCAGGTGTTTCCACCCCCTACTACAATGGCTTCAGCATTGGCAATGGCATCCAGTGGATCAGAAAAATGATGGACAGATTTCACGGCATGGCCTACCTCCCTGAAACGGGAATCGACCTTTTTCTCATAGTCATCAAACGAAAAAGTAACTGCTGCATAGGGGATAAACAGTGCAGTTACCCGGCGTTCACCCAGGAATTCTTTTATCTGATACTTCGGATAATCAAGATATTCCTCTCCGGCATTGGTCGAATTACTGATCAGTAGTAGTTTCATATGCTTTTCTCTTTGTATTATGCGCTCTGTTACGTTAGACTTTGCATTACCAGGTTCCTTTCCTCAGGAAATGTGTGCGATTATTGGGAATAATCTGACAGCTCCGTTATGGAAAGGTTCTTCTGGTTTTTTGTAATGGTAAACCGGTAGAAGGAGGGTTCCAGAATATTAATAACCAGTAGTTTCCCGGACAGGATTCCTCCTTTACCAAGGATTATTTTTATCACCTCGTTTGCCTGAAAAGTGCCAATTATTCCTGGAAGTACACCGATCACCCCAATTTCAGATGCTGCAGGTGCTTCCCGTTTACCCGGCATTTTGGGAAAGAGACAACGGTAGGTTGGTCCTTCCCGGTAATTGAAAACGGAAACCTGTCCCTCAAAAGTATAAATGCTTCCATAGACCATGGGTTTTTTAAGGATCACGCAAGCATCATTGATCAGGTAACGCGTTGGATAATTATCCGTGGCATCCACAACAATATCATATTGTTGAATGATGTTAAGGGCATTGTTTCTATCCATGCGTATATTAATGATCTCATAGTTCACCAGCGGGTTAAAATGCTGAAGCCGAGTTTTGACAATGATGGACTTCAATTTCCCCAGGTCCTGCAAACCATAAAGAACCTGCCGTTGCAGGTTCTCTTCATCCACTTTGTCAAAATCAATGATTCCTAATGTGCCAATACCGATGGCTGCCAGGTATTGCAGAACCGGGCACCCCAGGCCTCCGGCTCCAACAACCAGGACTCTGGCCTTTTTCAGCGCCTTCTGCCCGTCTCTACCGACCTCCGGCAGCATGATGTGACGGTTATACCGCCGTAATTCCTGGTGAGTAAGTTCTTCCTTTTCCATGCTCAACGATGTAATGGGTGGATAAAGATAGGAAAATAACAGATAGTCCCTTCGATAACCAGGGCACAAAAAAAAGGGCTTTCTACAGCCCTTAATAATAACAAACCACCGATTTTGCTTTGCGGTTAATCCTGCTTCTGACACCCTTTGCCTCTCATGTCCGATGACCCAATTAGTTGAAAAAATGGAGAATTAACCCGATGGAAAAAGGATAGAGTTCGGGCCCCTTATTCTTTTCAAACAGGGGCGTCAGGTTTAAGTTTGCATACACATTTAAAGCCCTGTAACCAATGCGGGCCGTGACACCGTATCTCAAAGGAGACAGATTATAATCATTCCCCTTCACTTTATTTTTCTCTTTGTTCCCATTCTGATCCTTATAAACGACTTTCGTGGGTGACCATAGTTTTACCCCTCCGATAGCACCTGCAGAAATATGAATCCGGTGATTATTCCTACCCGCAGGGATCTGAAATTCAAGAAGCAATGGCAGGGTCAGATAGGTCGTGTGCAGTTTCGATTTTTCAACGTTGCTCACATTCGGATCAAGCAAATAGGAGCTGTCGGCAACAATGACCCCATCCTCTTTCATGATGGAAAGGGAATGATCAAACCGGTAATTATTCATTTCCAACCCCAATCCCGTCACCAGGCCTACCTTGTCCGTACCAAAACCAAGGCTGTACTGTAGAAAATTAATGTTAAAATTCCACGACTTCCCGGTATTCAGTTCCATAAACCTGGACTCTTCCGGATAATCCATGTTATAATCACTGGTAAGCAAATTATTCAATCCCAGTTCAAATCCCATCCAATGACCTCTGAATCGCTTCCTTCTCTTATCTGAACGGTCATCGTCACGCTCATCCAGATCAATGATATCAATCGAAGTTCCATCCTCTTTTTCCATGATCTTAATCCCTCGCTTGCCAAGTTTCACCTGAATGGTATCATCCTTAGCTTCGTAAGTCAGTATACCATCCGATCCAACGTTAATGGATGTTCCTTGAATGTCCTCTTCAATCAGGATCACATCATTCTCCTTCACGGTGACTTTTCCTGTATCCGTTTGTCCCGATGAAGTCCAAACAACCGCAGGGATCAGTAGTAGTAGTAGTCCAAATTTTTTCATTGTGTGTTGCTTTGTGAATTAAACATGCTGCAGGATAAACCTGCATTTGACCGTAGGACGTATCACCGTTTCAAATGTTACAATGAACGCTACTTTTTTACTTCGTGCGAAAAAGAGAGGGATTTAGAGGTAAAGGCATAGGAGGTCAACTGACCATTTTGATCATAATACCGATCCAATTTCATGTCAATACCGGGAATTCGGCTAATGCCCCGTACACCGGCATCTGCAATATCCAGGAACGTTATTTTATCTTCCTGTCCGGTTGCGCCAGGTTCTTCCGCAGACACGGCACTTCTCAGTCTCCGGGCAACCACTTCGCGTAAGGTGAGATACTCTCCTTCAACCTCATTCTCTTGCTCCATTATCTCCGTGGTCACTATGGTGGTGTATGCAGAGGTAGTGATCTGTTCAAATTCACGCCTGCTCAAAAGGTCCAGATTGGTTCTACGATCAGCGACGATCTCCGGATAATTTACGGAAATGCTTTCCCCCTTCTGTTCCATCGTTGTCTCAGGAATATTCATCGCCACTGCATCATCCTTTTTCACCGTTCCACTCTCTACTTTGGGAACCATTCGTTCAACAACTTGATCAACTAAAGCTGGAACATCTTCTTCTATGATTGTTGGCTCTTCTGAAACCGTGCCATCGCTGCTTTCAGTCATCGGTGAAACAATAGCAATGCGTTCTTCCTGCGGATTTTGGAATCGGCTCAACAACAGCAAAAATGCCAGAATCAGGATGACTGATGCTGCAGCAGAAATAGAATACCAGGCATATTTACGCCGGAAAGCTGGTGCTTTTCTTTTCAATAATCGCTTATCCGGAAAAATCACTGGTAACGGCTGAAGTTTAGTTTTTAAAAAGAGATCCAGTTCTTTTTTCCGCTGTGGTTGGTCAATCAGTAATTGATCCAGTGCCTTCTCCTCAGCGCTATTCAAGTCTCCTTCAAGTTTTGCAATACAGAGGTGATCAAAGTGCCTGTCCCCAATATCGTCTCGTTTTGAAACGATCTTTTTCAATTGCTCTTTATCCCTGAATGCGATAGGAGCAGCCGGAAGAGACACCTGTTTAAACTCCTCAAGCTCCTCCTTAAGATCGGGATTGCTCTCAAGGAAAGCGTTCATCTCTTCCACCATGGAAGAATCCAGAGATCCCTCCAGGTAATCCAGAAAAAAGCTTTCGTAATTTTCCCTTGTGATGTTCATCCGTTGAAACTAAATGACCGATTCAATTTTACCGATGTAGTTCTTCAAAAACAGCCTGCCACGGTAAATATAAACCTTCACCTGTGACTCAGTCAGACCGGTAATCTCTGCTATCTCCTGATAGGAATATCCTTCGTAATCCCGCAGCATGATCACGGATCGTTGATCCTCAGGTAGCCGCTCTATTGCTTCATGCAAAATCTCATTCAAATCGGAATATTGATCCGTATGAGAATAGCTGTCCCGGTTTACAGTATTGACATCAGTACTCCATTTCTCTTTCCGCAGTAGATCAATCATCGTATGGTATGCCGTTGTAAACAGATAGGACTTTACCTTTTCACTGGAAACCGTCTCTATCTTCCTCCACAACTTTTCATAGGTGTCCTGAATGATATCCCGTGCTTTTTCCGCATCCTTAATGTTATTCAGGATAAAACGGTAAAGCCCATCAGAGAATTGATCGACGCTCCGGTTGTATTCCTCTACAGTCATACGGTAGCAAACTCAAAACTAGGACGAATATAGACAGATGAAAGTTACACTGCAAACAAAAATGATATCTTTGACATTCTGTCCATTCCTTGATTAAAAAAAGATGAAAAAAATACGTATTTTCTATCTGTTTGCAGTAACCGCCGTCTCCTGTTCAACCATGGGATCAAATCCCCCGGCTGACCCTCCAAAAATTCCCTCGGAGCAACCACAGGATCATCTCATCATGGCCACACTCTGGTATCAGAGATCGGCAGAGATGAGAGCCCTGAGTTACCAGGCGTTCAATTGGGCCAGAACAGTCGTCGATCAACGGTTGCTTCAACCATCCCATGGGAAAAAGGCTGTTATTCTTGACATCGATGAAACCATCCTGGATAACAGCCCGTTTCAGGCAGAACTGATCCTTCAGGAGCAATCATACAATCCGGACCTCTGGTACCAATGGACCCAGCATGCATCAGCCGATGCCCTGCCCGGAGCCCTGAAATTCTGTCAATACCTATACGAAAAAGGGATCGAGATTTTTTATGTCTCAAACCGGACCGTAAAAGAGATGAAAGCAACGATCAATAATTTGACCACATTAGGTTTCCCCTATGCAGATCAGAACCATTTGCTACTGAAAGACAGTACCAGCAGCAAAAAAGCAAGACTGAAAAAAGCCTCCGATAACCATGATATCATTTTACTGATGGGTGATAATCTGAATGATTTTTCCGCACTTTTTGAAGATCGCTCTGATCATGATGGACATATTCTTATCGACCGGTATGCTGATGATTTTGGCAGCCGTTTCATTATCTTACCCAATCCAATGTATGGTGCATGGGAAACGGCCCTCAACCAGCAAGAACAATCCCTCACTACAGTCGATAAGATAACCCAGTTAAAACGAAAATTACGGGGTTATCACAATCCCGAATAAATGTTACCAACTCATCAAATCTTTAACCATTGTATATTAAAGTATTAAAAAAAAATGTACCATTTTTTCATTAAAAAATTTGGATTTTAATACCGATTGCCTTATTTTTGACCAAACGTTCAGTCATAAATGGCATGCAGTTTACCGTTTTTTAAGAAAGAAATATTGACTGTACGTTCAGTCATAAAACAAAACGATATGTCACCGCGCACATCCGAACAATTTGAAGCGATCCGTGAAGGGAAAAAGCTGCTGATCATGGATACGGCCCTTGAGCTTTTTGCTAATGAGGGTTTTCACAGTACTTCGATTAAGGACATTGCGAACAAAGCAGGTATCTCCAAGGGGCTTTTGTACAATTACTTTGAGAGCAAGGAAGAGTTAATTCGCGTCATCATTGCCAGGGGCCTTGAAGAGATCATGACCTATTTTGATCCGGATCATGATGGTATGCTTACCAGGCAGGAGATTAAGTATTTCATCGAAGAGACCTTCCGGATTCTGAAAGAAAACGTGGAATTCTGGAAGCTATATTTTGGCATTTTGACACAACCGCCTGTATTGAAACTGGTCGATAAAGTGTTTCAGGAGACGATCGAATCACTTTTCGGCATGGTAGAACGCTATTTTGAACAGATGGGAGATGAAAATCCAAAAGCTTCGGCACGGGTATTCGTTGCACTTCTGGATGGTATCGGGATTCATTATGTTATGAACCCTGAAAGTTTTCCACTTGAATCGGTTAAACAGAAAATAATTGAACTCTATGCAGATGAATAAGATAAAAAAGATCAACTTTATTTTACTGGTATTTCTAATTGGAACAGTACTTCCCGGCAAGGGACTGTTGCAGGCTCAGGATAATCCCACAGCAAAGGAGATTATCGACAGAGCGAATCAGCTGATGCGCGGAAATTCCAGTTATGCGGAAATGACCATGAAGATCATACGCCCCAAATGGGATCGAACCCTTTCCTTCAAAGCATGGTCAAAAGGAACTGACTTATCCCTGATTTATATCACAGAACCCGCGAAAGAGAGTGGTCAGGTCTTTTTGAAGCGTGAGAAGGAGATGTGGAATTGGGTTCCTTCTATCGAACGCATGATCAAGATCCCCCCATCGATGATGATGCAGTCGTGGATGGGATCGGATATGACCAACGATGATCTGGTGAAGGAATCATCAATCGTAGAAGATTACAGCCACACCCTCATTGGAACTGAAACGATTGAAGAGTACGACTGTTATAAGATTCTATTGGAACCACACGAGGATGCTCCGGTTGTATGGGGGAAGATTATATCCTGGATCTCCAGGGATGAGTATTTCACCCTGAAGAATGAATATTACGATGAAGACGGGTATCTGGTAAATCGTGAAATCCTATCAAAAATAAAAAACGTAGGAGATCGTGTTATCCCCACCTATTTTGAGATCATTCCGGTTGACAAGGAGGGGCAAAAAACAATGATGGAGTTCACCCATGTGACATTCAACGTCCCCATGGAGGATGATTTTTTCTCCATTCAGAACATGCGGCGGGTCCGGTAGCTTTTGTAAATTTGGTATAGTCAGATTAAAGTTGGTATATACCCTAGTAGCTTAATGTAAACTTAAACCATTCAAAGTTGTGATGAAAAACTTGAAGATTGCATGGAAAAACTTATGGAGGAACAAGCGAAGAACCTTAATCACTGTCTCCTCCGTATTTTTTGCGGTCATTATTTCCACCGTGATGTCTTCCATGCAGGAAGGGTCATACACATCCATGGTGGATAACTGGGTGAAGTTTTATTCCGGTTACATGCAGATCCACCAGGAAGATTATTGGGAAGATAAGACCATCAACAATTCATTCCCGGAAACGGACTCCCTGATCCATCTTGTTGAACAAACTGAGGGGGTTACACAAATCGCACCCCGGTTTGTATCGTTTGCACTTGCCTCATCCGAAGAGACCACAAAGGGAGCCATGATTATGGGTGTTGATCCTGAAGGAGAAGACCGTATCACCGAAGTCAGCAAATGGATTACCTCAGGGCATTATCTGGAACCCGGGGATGACGGATTGCTGGTAGTGTCCGGGTTGATCAACCATTTGGGTCTTGGTGTATCAGACACCCTTGTGTTACTGGGTCAGGGCTATCATGGGGTGAGTGCAGCAGGCAAATATCCCATTCGTGGCATTCTGGAATTCCCCAATCCCGAGATCAACCAGGAGCTCATCTATATGGACATAGACAATTGCAGGGAGTTCTATTCAGCCGAATCGCTTCTTACAGCTCTCGTGATCATGGTTACGGATCATTATGCAATGCCCGGGGTGCGTGAAAGGCTACAGGAAAAGATCGGTTCTCCGTATCGTCTGATGACCTGGAATGAAATGCACCCCGAGGTGGTTCAGCTCATTGAGGCAGACAGGGCCGGGGGAGTTGTTATGAAGGCCATCCTCTATATTCTGGTTGGATTTGGTATTTTCGGGACCATCCTGATGATGCTTTCAGAGAGGAGAAGGGAAATGGGGGTAATGGTTGCCATCGGTATGCAGCGTACGAAGCTTGGGGTAATCCTCTTTTTCGAAACCATTTTGATTGGTTTAATTGGCACGCTGGCTGGTTTTGCAGGAAGTGTTCCGATTATCACCTGGTTCATTAATCATCCGATACGATTAACCGGAGAGGCTGCTGCAACCATGATCCAGATGGGAATCGAGCCCCTTCTGTTATTCTCATGGTTGCCTTCAGTCTTTTTCAACCAGGTCATTACCATATTCATCATAACTGCCGTGATTGCCATATTCCCGGTATACCGGGCCGGTATCTTACGGGTTAATCAGGCGCTCAGGGCATAACAGAATGGATCAATTAACAAACAGTTAAAACGTGTAATTATGATATGGTCGATATCCTGGAGAAACATCTGGCGCAATAAGGTTAGAAGCACCGTGGTAATTATAGCCATTACCCTTGGCATTTCTGCCGGTGTGTTTTCCACTGCATTCTTTACCGGTATGATGAATCAGCGGATCGAACAGGTGATATCCAATGAACTGTCGCACATTCAGATTCACCATCCCGATTTCAGGTCCACTATGGAATTGGGGAATTACATCTCAACGGGCGCTGAGCTGACCCGGAAAATAGCGGATATCCCGGGTGTTAAAGGTGTCAGCAACCGGATTGTCATCCAATCCATGATATCCTCTGCTGAAACCGCATCCGGTGTTAAGATTGTTGGTGTGGATCCCGAAGATGAAAAAGGGGTAACCGATATGGAGGAGAACATCATTGAAGGTGAATACTTTAACGGCATCCGGAGCAATCCTGTACTGATCGGAAATAAGCTGGCCGAAAAACTGAAAGTTAAGCTTCGTTCCAAGGTAGTCATCACGCTTCAGGATCTGGACAACAACATTGCCGGCGGAGCATTCCGGGTTGTCGGTATTTATAAAACACCGAATTCAACCTATGATGAAACAACCGTTTTTGTCAGGCGTGGTGATATTGCCCGTCTTGCTGAATTACCTGACCATGCAGGGCATGAAATTGCCATACTGGTAGAAAACAACGAACTGGTCGATACGGTTCAACATCAGATTATTGCCATGGATGGGGATTTGGAGATCCTGAACTGGAAAGAGCTGAGTCCGGAAATGGGGTATTTAACGGAAGTAATGGATCTCTACATGTACATCTTCATCATCATCATTCTGTTTGCCCTGCTATTCGGGATCATCAATACGATGTTGATGGTTGTCCTGGAGCGGGTGAAAGAACTGGGTATGTTAATGGCAATCGGTATGAACAAACAGCGGGTATTCAACATGATTGTTCTTGAAACGGTATTGCTTACGCTGGTTGGCGGGGTTGTGGGGACCCTGGCAGGAAGTGGCTTATCAAAATATTTTGAAACACATGCCATTGATATGTCGCTCTGGGCCGAGGGTTATTCCCAGCTTGGGTATGATCCCCGGGTCTTTACCAGTATGGATGTTAACCTCATGATCACGGTGATCATCATGGTGCTGTTCACCGGTATTATTGCAGCCATCTATCCGGCATACAAGGCATTAAAATATGATCCGGCAGAAGCATTACGGATCGAATAAATCGGTAACTTTTTTAAATAGATCGACATGAGTATTATTGAGATTAAAAACCTGACCAAGATTTACGATGGAGCCGGGCTTGAAGTGAAAGCCGTTAACGGCATCTACCTGAATTTTGAAAAGGGAGAATTTGCCGCCATAGTAGGACCCTCAGGATCAGGCAAAACAACGTTTCTCAATCTCCTGGGAGGCCTTGATAGTCCTACCTCCGGGGAGGTGATCGTTGACGGAGTGGATATTTGGAAGCTCCGTTCCAGGAAACTGATCAATTTCAGGATGAACCATATCGGCTTTGTATTTCAATCCTACAATCTGATCCCGGTACTTACTGCCAAAGAGAATGTGGAATTCATCATGCACCTTCAGGGAAGGTCAAAACGCGAACGGGATGCCCGAACAAAAGAGCTATTGCAGGCAGTCGGGTTGGCTGATCGAATAAACAGCCGTCCCAACAAGCTGTCCGGTGGTCAGCAACAGCGCGTGGCTGTAGCACGAGCATTGGCTTCTAAGCCCAAATTTATCCTCGCTGACGAACCGACCGCCAATCTGGATTCCAAATCTACCGAAAACCTGCTGGACATCATGGAAAAATTGAATAGGGAGGAGAATATTACCTTCATTTTTTCCACTCATGATGCCCGGGTTGTTAAAAAAGCCCACCGTGTGATCACGATGGAAGACGGCAAAATTGTCTCGGACGTTACCCAGTAAAAAACGCATGGTATATCAACGGTTTAGACTATCGGTTTCTCTTTTCCTGCTGTCTGTTTTTCCTCTTTTATCCCAGGAGGGAAACGGAGCCATCGAGTTTAACGGATACCTGTCCAATATGCAGAGTGCCATGATCCCATACTGGGACGGTTCCTGGATCACCGATAATACGATCCATAACCGGCTCAACCTGAAATGGTACATTTCCGAATCCTTCCGAACAAACATCGAAGTCAGAAACCGCTTCATCTATGGTGAATCGATAAAAACCATCCCATACTATGCAAAATTGATCAACAATGAGCAGGGGTGGTTTGATCTATCAACCAACCTTTTTAAGGGAAAATCCTATATTTTTCATTCCACCATTGACCGGTTGTGGATCGATTTTTCAAAAGGGAATCTACAGGTTCGGGCAGGCAGGCAACGGATAAACTGGGGACAGAACATGATGTGGAACCCCAATGATATTTTCAATGCCTATTCCTTCTTCGATTTTGATTATGTGGAGAAACCCGGAAGTGATGCGCTTCGTATCCAGTACTTTACCGGTGTCTCGTCCCTGGCAGAAGCAGCGGTTAAAGTGGATCACAACAATGACATTACGGCTGCCGGATTATTCCGGTTCAACAAATGGAATTACGACATTCAACTGTTGGGAGGTATGCTGAACAGTGAAGATTATATAGCAGGTATCGGTTGGTCGGGTGATATTAAGGGAGCCGGTTTCCGTGGAGAAGTTACCTATTTTCATCCGATAAAGGAGTTTTCCGACACTTCCGGTTTTATGATCTTGGGGATATCCGCAGATTATACCTTTAACAACTCCATTTACCTCCTGGCAGAGTTTCTGTACAATGGTTATGATCTCTCCATTCTCAATTTCAGTGAATTTTACTTCATGCCGCTTTCGGTCAAGACCCTTTCATTCACCGACTATTCGATCGGCATGCAGATATCCTATCCATTCACACCCCTGTTTAACGGAAACCTCACCGTTATTTACTTCCCTTCCATGGATGCCGTTTTTGCCGGTCCAACCCTCGATCTATCGCTCAAAGACAACCTCTCTATTTCCCTCATCGCTCAATATTTCAACGGGAAGTTTACCGATCAAAAAGAAGATCTGGGTTTTGGTTTTATTCGCCTGAAATGGAATTTTTAAGTTCCCCTCCCCGCTTATCCTGAATTGTTCATTCTTGACCGGGTAGCCGGTTTAATCCCGTCATTTTTTTTTATACTTTTACATCGATTCAGTATCCATGATTTCTGAAATATGGCTCTCATCGAAGAATTCAACAGAAGCGGTAACTGGTTATTCAAAAGGCGGGGATACCTGCCGGTTTTTATCCTCTGTTTAGCGCTAATCTATTATGCACTGAAAGATTTTTCCGGCTATCATCCCAGTCCATACAGGGATCTGATATACCTGGGTGTAAGCCTACTGGGGCTGGGTATCCGTATCGTTACTGTTGGACAGACCCCGAGAGGCACTTCGGGGAGAAACATCAAAAGGCAGAGGGCTGAAACGTTGAATACCACCGGCATCTATTCCCTTGTTAGGCATCCCTTATATCTTGGAAATTTGATCATCTGGCTGGGTGTAGCCCTCTTTCTTGAGTCACTATGGTGCCTCCTGCTGTTTATTTTACTCTTCTGGCTCTATTATGAACGGATCATGTTTGCCGAAGAGGTTTTCCTTCGGGAAAAGTTTGGGAAATCATTTCTGGATTGGTCCACTAATACGCCGGCTTTCTTTCCGCGATTCAGAAATTGGCAATCCAGCCAATTGGATTTTTCCTGGCGTAATGTAATCAAACAGGAGTATCACGGATTTATCAATATCTTCATCTCCTTTACCTTTCTTGATCTGTTCAGAAATTTTTTCATGACTGAGAAGCCGTATCCTACCCTAATGTGGATTGTGCTCACAGCTGCAGCAGTTGTAATCTGGTTCATCATTCATATTCTGAAAAAAAACACAAAATTATTCAATGTCAAAGGAAGATAACCCGTTTCAACGAATACCGTTATGAAAGTCAGCAGCAACTTTGATGGGGGGAATATCAGAATAATCTCCACAAAACATGTCGATAACATTGAACTTCAGATCAGGCCGGACAACCGGGCTGATTTTTTACAGTGGTTCTATTTCAGGTTGCAAGGGGTTGCCGGTTACCCATGCAGGATCAGGATCACGAATGCGGGCAATGCATTCTCCAAAGAGGGCTGGGAGAATTATAATGCCTGTGCTTCCTATGACCGGATGACCTGGTTCAGGGTACCAACGACGTTTGATGGCCAGGTATTAACCATCGATCATACACCCGAATACAATGCTGTCTTTTATGCCTATTTTGCACCCTACACGTATGATCAGCATCTGGATTTGGTTCATGCTGCACAGCGTTTCCCTCAGTGCATTCTTGAATCCGTCGGACAGACCGTTGAAGGAAAAGATATCGATCTGCTCATTTTAGGAGAACCTGCAGAAAACAAGAAAAAGATCTGGGTTCTTGGTCGCCAGCATCCGGGTGAAAGTATGGCTTCCTGGTTCATCCAGGGTTTTCTGGATCGGATGCTCGACGAAGATGATCCGGTATCCCGGAGAATAATTGAAAGAGCTGTTATCTACGTCATACCCTATCTCAATATCGACGGAGGAATACGGGGAAACATGCGAACCAATGCAAACGGGATGGATCTGAACCGCGAATGGGAAAATCCCAGCAAAGAAAAAAGCCCTGAAGTATATTATACACTGCAGTACATGCTGAAAACCGGTGTAGACCTCAACCTGGATATTCACGGCGAAGAGGGCATTCCCTATGTTTTTGCATCTTCCATCCAGGGAATTCCGGATTTTACTAAACGATTGGCTTCTTTACAGGAACACTTTACCATGAATTGGGAGAGCATCACTCCGGATTTTCAGACAGAATACGGTTACCCGGGGGACAGACCGGGAAAGGCAAATTTAAGTATTTGTTCAAAAAACATAGCACAACGGTTTAATTGTTTGTCACTTACTATCGAAATGCCTTTTAAAGATAACGACAACCTGCCCGATCCCCAATATGGCTGGTCTCCGGAACGATCCGAACATCTTGGGGCATCGTTGGCCTCAGCCATTCTGAGTATTATCGATGAAATATAGGGTGACCCGTGCTATGGGAAAGCACCATAACAATCCAATCAGATCCGCAAAAAACAAATCACACCTGCGTCATGGTATCAACCGCCTTTAATCCCTCACTGGAATTTGCACAAATCCTTGATTCGAAGGATCCGTTACAACAATTTCGACAACATTTTTCCCTGCCCGGGAAGACGATTTACCTGAATGGTAACTCGTTGGGTCTTTGTTCAAGAGAGGGGGAGGCCTCCCTGCTTCGTGTGCTTAACGAATGGAAATCGATGGGTATTGGAGGGTGGCTTAATGGAGATCAGCCCTGGTTTTGGATGGCAGAAGAGATCGGAAAATTAATGGCTCCTCTGGTAGGGGCACGATCCGGTGAGGTGATATGTACAGGAACAACTACAGTAAACCAGCATGCATTGCTGAGTACATTTTATGCCCCATCGGGTAAAAAAACCAAAATAGTGGCTGATGAAAAGAACTTTCCCTCCGATATCTATGCCCTGAAAGGGCACCTTAAGATGCGTGGATACGATCCGGCACAGCACCTAACACTTGTTCCAGCTGAACCGGATGGATCGATATCGGAAAAGAGAATCCTGGAATACCTGACAGAAGAGGTTATACTTGCACTGCTCCCTTCGGTATATTTCAGAAATGGCCAATTGCTTGATATGGAACGTATCACCGAAGCTGCTCATAAAAAAGGAATAATCATTGGATTTGATTGTTCTCACTCTGCGGGAGTTGTGCCTCACGCATTATCAGAGATGGGTGTTGATTTCGCCTACTGGTGCGGGTATAAATACCTCAACGGGGGGCCCGGGTGCCCGGCATTTATCTACCTGAATGAACGTCACTTCGGCAAAGAGCCGATGATGACAGGCTGGTTTGGTTTTCAAAAGGAAAGGCAATTTGACATGTCTCTTGACTTTTCACACCAGCGAGATGCCGGTGGTTGGCAGATATCCACACCATCTGTTTTGAGCATGGCTCCCCTGAAAGATGCACTGGATCTCATCCTGCAAGCCGGTATTGAACAGATCCGGGAAAAATCAATGAACCTTACCACATACCTCATTGCCCTGGTTGATACCCTCCTGTCTGAACCACCCTACGACTTTTATATTGGTACACCGACAGATCCCGAAAAAAGGGGGGGTCATATCGCCCTCAGACGAAAAACAGATGCCCGACAGATCGCTCAGTCATTGAAATCAAAAAATATCATCACCGATTTCAGAAGTCCTGATATCATCCGGGTTGCACCTTCGCCCCTCTATTGCCGGTACGAAGATATCTGGATCATGATACAGTCATTGAAAGAAATAATCGATTCCCGGGAGTATGAAAATCAACCGGAAAGCACGATGCCAATCTCCTGATAAGGGTATAAAATGAATGTATTATCAAGTAGTTTAACCATTGTTGTTATTTTTTTCCATGTTTTTATTATATTGTAGTGATCTTTGAAAGGATAATTTTATGCGATCAGATCATCGCATATCGTTCATTAAACCTAATTAAAAACCGAAAACAAATGAAACGATCCAACTTCTTTAAAACCCTCAATGCAGGATTGGTTATTCTATTGGTTACTGGTCTGATTGCCTGCACTTCCAGGCCGGATAAATCTGGATCAAAAGAACCGGAGGCATCTGAAATAGATACACTAAAAGAGAAAGTGATTGAAAATATGTCGGGTTATCCACTACCCACCTCTTTCCAAATCACTACCATGTTAAATGAGGCAGGTGCTCCCTATATTCTCAGTATCTCTAATCCGCCATCAAACGCAGGTAATTACTTTACACAGGTTGAAAAAGCGGTTAACCTGGGTATTTACGGAGCCGATTTAAGCTATGCAAGCACCTATATGATGAAGCAGGAAACCATGTTGTACCTGGATGCTTCCAAAAAGCTCACCGATGAAATTGAAATTTCAAGCGCATTCAATCAAACGTACGCTGAACGGGTTGAAAGTAACCTGGAAAACGGAGATTCGCTCATCAACATCATTTCAGACTCGTTTATTGACACCTACAATTACCTGACAGATAATAAACAGGACAAGCTGGCTATTTTAGTGATGGCCGGTAGCTGGATTGAGGGTCTGTACATTACTACACAAATAGCCATTACCGCTGCAGACAACACAGCCGTGCTGGATATCATATTACACCAGCAATCTTCGCTGAATAAGCTGATTGAAATCATGGAGCCGATTAAAGGGGATGAAAATGTTATAGAAATCAGTAATGGATTGAACGAGTTGAAAGGACATTATGATGCAATAGAGGATCAAATGAGTGACGAGACATTTGAGAAGATCGTATCAACCGTGGAAAGCATCCGAAACAAAATCGTTTAATCACGTATAGATTACCCTGTCATACCTGAGCCTGACAGGGTTTTTTTTGTTTTTTTATCCGATCATAGTATTCTCCTTTCTGATAACGTAAGTCCATATGAATGAATCCATTCTTAATGCTTTACTGCAGCTGTTTGCTATGATTGCCAATGTTGGTAAAGATGGTCTCTCATCCAGAGCAATAGAGATTGTCCATTTTTACCTTCAACAACACCTGAGTGCCCAGCTCATTAACAATTACATTACCCTGTTTGAGAAGTACATTGCCACCTATCATCCTCAGCTGGTGAAAGAGGGAGCAGAATCAACTGCCGGAATAGATCCGCTAAATACTGACAACATTCGTTCCATTTGTACCGAAATAAACAAGAATCTCCGGCAGAGAGAGAAGTTCATTGTTTTTATGCGACTCGTTGAATTCATCAATGAAGATGAGGTAATGACAGATCGTGAACTGGATTTTATTAAGATGGTTGCCCGTTGCTTCAACATAACCGAAACGGAGCTTCACAATACAAAAAACTACATCCTGGATCCCCTGTCACATGATATTCAAAAAGATAAACTGCTTGTTATCAGCAAAGCACCGGATCCCCCGGTGGAGGGGATCCACCATATTCAGAAAAGTGATCTTGACGGGATGATCATCATCCTTCATCATGCCAGTACCAACACCTTTATTTTCCGCTATCTGGGAAGCAGCAACCTGCTTTTAAACGGGCATTACATCCCACCGGAAAGGATCCAATTGCTTGATCAGGGGTCGCTCATTACCAGTCCGAAGATCAGGCCCATTTATTACAGTGATGTTTCGAATTGTTTTTTTCGCGAAAGGGATCATGAAAAGATTGTTTTTCAAGCCCTGGATATAGAATTCAAGTTCAAAAAGAGTGATAATGGAATACACCGGTTTTCATTTACCGAAGAGTCAGGCAATTTGATAGGGATTCTGGGAGGAAGCGGGGTGGGCAAATCAACCCTGCTGAACATCTTGAACGGTAACATGCAGCCACAGCGGGGGAAAATCCTGATTAACGGGTACGATCTCTACGCGGAGAAAGAAAAACTGGAGGGGATGATCGGATTTGTTCCCCAGGATGATCTGCTCATAGAGGAGCTTACCGTGTTCCAGAATCTTTACTATAATGCCAAGCTCTGTTTCAGCCAGCTATCAAAAGCGGAAGTACTGAAACGGATCAACAAAATACTGAAGGATCTTGAACTGTATGAGAGCCGGAATCTGAAGGTCGGATCACCCCTGAACAAATTCATCAGTGGGGGTCAACGAAAACGATTAAACATCGCACTGGAACTGATCCGCGAACCCTCCATATTGTTTGTGGATGAACCCACTTCAGGACTCTCTTCCCTGGATTCAGAAAAGGTAATGCTGCTGCTGAAAGAGCAAACACTCAAGGGGAAACTGGTCATCATCAACATCCACCAGCCCTATTCCGATATTTTTAAACTGTTTGATAGGATACTGATCCTGGATAAAGGGGGATATCCCATCTACAAAGGGAATCCCATTGACGCACTGGTCTATTTTAAATCGGCCAGCAAGTATGTAGATGCAACAGAGGGACAATGTCTCTCCTGCGGAAATGTAGTGCCGGAACAGATCCTCCAGATCGTGGAAGCACGTGAGGTGGATGAATACGGGAAACTGGTGGAAAAGAGAAAGGTCTCCCCCAGGGAGTGGTATCACCTTTACCTGAAAAACTTCGAATCAGAAGATCAGAAAAAAAGTCAGAAAAGCCCCTTGCCTCCACGCATCTTCAGTATACCCAACCCGTGGTCACAATTCTGGATCTTCATCACCCGCAATGTTCTGTCTAAACTTTCCAACCGGCAATACATGCTGATCAATTTCCTGGAAGCGCCCCTACTTGCCCTGATCATCGGCTATTTTACCAAATACGTAAGCGATCAGTCGGGCATTTTAATCTACATTTTTAAGGAAAATGAGAATCTTCCCGCCTACATCTTTATGGCTGTTGTGGTGGCTCTTTTCATGGGATTGACTGTGAGTGCGGAAGAGATCATCCGGGATCAAAAAATCCTGAAACGGGAATCATTCCTTCACCTGAGCCGGCCCAGTTACCTGCATTCAAAAATCCTGATCCTCTTCCTGATCTCGGCGATCCAGACCTTTAGTTTTGTCCTGATCGGGAATACCATTCTGGAAATCAAAGGGATGACTTTCCAGTACTGGATTGTTTTGTTTTCTGCTTCCTGCATGGCAAACATGATCGGGCTAAACCTGTCATCCGGATTGAATTCCGTTGTGGCTATATACATTATCATTCCATTTATCCTGGTTCCACAACTCCTTTTCAGTGGTGTAATCGTGAAGTTTGACAAATTGCATAATATGTTTCGTAATCCTACATACGTACCGGCAATAGGAGAATTGATGACTTCGCGCTGGGCGTATGAAGCCATTGCTGTCGAGCAATTTAAGAACAACCAATTCGAAAGAAATTTTTACCGGTTTGATAAGGAACGAAAGAATGCAGCATATTATGCAACAACACTTATACCACAAATTATGGCCAGATTAGATGAAGTGGATCGTTCGTTAACCATTGACTCCCTTAGAGATGATGTTGCTTCAAACCTGATGCTGGTTAAAAATGAAATAGAAAAACTACACATTCATGAAGCATTTCCTCTTTTTGATCAAATAGAAAAACTGGAGCCGGATTCATATACAAAATCTGTCAGTATTAATGCCAGAAATTACCTGAGCAATGTCAGGGGTTATTATCAGGAAAAAGAGCAGGAAGCAACACGGATGAGAGAGAAAACATATGCTCAATTAATTGATTCGCTGGGTGGTGTAAATTCCTTTTACACCATTGAGAAAAAGCATTATAATGATAAACTGGCAGAATTGGTCCTGAACAGAGATGTACGGTTAATCAAGGAGGTGAATCATGAATTGGTCCGTAAGGAGGCTCCTATTTATATGGTTCCTATCTCCAGGACCGGCAGGGCTCATTTTTATTCTCCTGTTAAAATTATTGTTAACCAGGAGCTGGAAACCCTCTGGTTTAATGTTTTAGTTATCTGGTTTTCAAGCATACTATTCTACATCATACTGGTATACGATGTGTTGCGTAAACTAATCGACTGGTCTGAAAAGGTAAAAATGAGAAGAAAGGAATAAGGTAGGGTTCTCCAAAGGAGTCCTATGGACAGAGTAGAGTGTTTTCGGTAGGGTCCTAGGGACAGGGTTCAAAGTAAGCTGTACGCTTGAATCCATTCTTAACCGTTAGTTCTCAGTTCTCAGTTCAGTCCCCCCTATTAACTTTTAACCAATAACTTTTAACTTTTCCCACAGGGATGCCTTTGGCATAACTTATAACGTTCCCTTCTACGTTCCTCCGATCTGCATTTCAAGGATTCGGAAGGTTGGGGCCGTAAAGCTGCGGTTCATGTCAATATCATTCCCGATCATATCGATCGCGTTGAGCATCTCAAATGCGCTTCCGGCGATGGTCAGTCCTTTGACCGGAAAAACGATCTCGCCGTTTTCTATCCAGAAACCGGAAGCTCCGCCGCTGAAATGACCATTCACCGGATTGATTCCATATCCTGTAACACCCTTCAGCAGCAATCCTTTTTTTGTTGCTTTGATGATCTCCTCCGGGGTATCTTTTCCGGCTGCCATATAGAGGTTATGGAATCCGATCCCAGGGAGGCTGCGAAAATCACCCCTTGAAGCATTGCCGGTGCTTTTCACACCGGCTCTTTTTGCCACGGCTGTGTTGTATAAAAATCCATTCAACACACCGGCATCGACCAGTCTCCGTTTCTGTGTCGGCACTCCTTCACCATCGAATGGTTTGCTGCCGGGTCCCCGGGGTATTGTCCCGTCATCGATGAGGGTCATCAGCTCGGTAGCGAATTTCTGGTCCAATTTATCTGCCAGGAAGCTGGCTCCTTGAAGGACTCTCTCCCCGTTCAGTGCTCCAAGGATTCCGCCCAGAATAGAACGTGCCACATCTGGATCGAATATCACCGATGCCTTCTGGGTTTTAACCATTTGCGGGTCGAGCATTTCGTATGCTTTTCTTGCGGCCACTTCGGCAATTTTTCGCGGCTCTTCCAGGTCTTCGAAGAATCGCCTCCCACAGTATTCATATCCGGTAGATTTTTGTTCTCCTTTTTCGGCAACAACGCCCACGCCATAGTTGCAAAAGGAAGATTTATAGCTTTTCAGCATGCCGTTGGAATTGCCGATAATGATTTCACCATCTCCTTCACCGAATCCGGCCCCGGAACTTTTGGTTATTCGCTCATCTTTCATCGCAAGGGCTTCCACCTCTTTTGCCATGTCAATTTTCGTATCCATATCAACGGCAGTAATGGAAGGGTCATAGAGTTCTTCCACTGCTGTATCGGGCTGATCTTCCGGCAACACGTTGTTTTCATCCGGGGTGGTATTGGCAGCAAAACTCACTGCACTGGATACTGCATTGTCAAGGGCTTCATCCGAAAAATCGTTGCAATGCGAGAATGCCATTTTCCCTTCAATGAAGACCCTGAGACCCACCCCGTGTGAGGCTGCTTCCTGAACGGTTTCCACCGCTCCGTTCCGTATTTCAATACTCAGTTCCCTGCCTGACTCAATGTATACTTCTGCAGCATCAGCGCCTTTTTGAAGGCATTGGCTGACTAATTTTTCTGCTATTATTTTGTAATCCATGATGTCAATTTTTTTAAGATTTACGATCTGGTTCTGCTACCACCAACATTGATTCCCCTGATCCGCACGGTTGGTTGTCCGACGGATACTTCGGCCATTTGTCCCTTACCACATATTCCGGGACCGAATGCCAGGTCATTGCCTACCGCGTCGATCCCGGAGATTACGTCGAGGCAGTTTCCGATCAGTGTAGCTCCTTTTACCGGTGTGGTTTTCTTTCCATGCTCGATGAGATAGGCTTCCCGGCAGGTAAAGTTGAACATCCCGGTAACCGGATTTACGCTCCCACCGCTCAGGCTCTGAACATAAAGACCCTCTTTGGTTGAAGAGAGAATATCTTCGGGAGTATTTTCTCCCTGCTCGATGAATGTGTTGGTCATTCTTGGGATAGGGATATGCCGGAATGACTCACGGCGTCCGTTTCCGGTTCTTTCCATGTTAATCTGTTTACCGGAAAGGATATCGGTCATGTATTTCTTCAGCACACCCTTTTCAATCAACACATTCCGTTTCATCTGAGTTCCTTCATCATCAAAGTTTGTGGTACCGCGTTGATCGGGTATGGAACCGTCATCCACCATGGTAAACAGATCACTTGCTACCTTTTGGCCCAGTTTGCCGGTAAATGCACCCACTTCTTTTGCAATATTATCGGCTTCGAGGGGATGACCCACGGCTTCATGAACCAGCACGCCACCCCAACCGTTTTGCATTACAACATCCATTATTCCGGCCGGTGCATCTTCTGCTTCAAGCATCACAACGGCTTCCCTTGCAGCCCGGCGTGCAACTTCCTCCGGACTCACTTTGTCGAACATTTCGAAACCACAGTGATGACCCAGCCGTTCCCTGGCCATGTGGCGTGTATTGTTACCCACACCCATTGCCTGAACGATAAAGAAAAGCTGGGGCAATTCATCGTTCAGGTAAACGCCTTCACTATTGGCAATGGTTCTTCCCCTCACCTCGTCATAGTAATCGATGATTGCCATTTTAATTTTCGGATCGTAGTCAAGCGCCGCCTGGTTTGCCCGCTGCATGACCTCAAACCGTTTCTCATCGGCCAGATCCTGAAGGGGGATCTGTACTGTAATGAACGATTCGCGATGGGCTTCCTGAATATCAACCGGGGGAACCTGCTGACTACCCCGGGCCACATACGAGGCAACTTCGGCTGCCCGCATCAGTTTTTCTTCCGACAACTCGTCGGTATAGGCATATCCGGTTTTATCTCCGGCAATGACCCGCACACCGGCTCCCTTCACGATCCCGAACGTACCGCTTTTAAATTTCGACTCTTCCATCGATATATTCCTGGTAATCCTGTTCTCAACATACACTTCAGCAAAATCACCCCCTTTTTCCAATGCTTTTTGAATGACCCTGTTCAGCAATCCCTGGTCCAGCACTGCAGCCGGTCCGGAAGAGAGGGATTTACAGGACCAAAGATTGGATAGGATTGCCGGAGTGGCAACAAGGGCAAGACTCCCCTTGAAGGTTAGATCCAGAAATTTCCTCCGTGGAATATCACTGATAAAATGATCTTTTATATCCATTTCGGTTGTGGTATTTGGTTTAACATTTGTTTAACGGTTAAATTTACTTTTTATACAAAGATCAGTCAACCCTTTTCTTTTCAGTAAAACATGTTTCACAACCTAAAAAATTTTTCTTACTTTTCAAAAGAACTCATCTATCCGGCAACATGGATTTGAAAAGAACCTCATCTACCGTTACATGCCTTTGTGTCACTGCATGTTTTGTCCTGCAGTCTGCAAGGCTCACTGCACAGGAACAGACTATAGAAACCGTCATACAGACCGGGCACTATGCAGCAGTAACAGCTGTTGCATACAGTCCGGATGGGGAATTTGCTGCCACGGGTAGTAATGATAAGACCATCAAGCTATGGCATGCTGCCAGCGGACGGGAGATCCGTTCATACCTCGGTAGTGTTGGGGAATCCAGGCAGTTATCCTTTAGCCTGGATGGAAAACTCATTGCTTCCGTGGACCAGGATTATTCATTTAAACTTTGGGAGACGGAAACCAGCCAGCTGATCCGGACAATCGTACTTCCCGATGATGATATTCTTTGTGCTGCATTTACCCCGGGATCAAACCTGATTACCGGAACAGAAAGGAACCATGCCATCCTTTGGGATCTTTCCACCGGCAAGGAGATCAGGCGATTTATCCCGGTGCCTCAGGATATCACCATGCAGAAGAACTTCACCTATCCGTCAGCCGGTTCGTTAGAGATCAGCCGTGATGGCACCCGGTTACTGGTTGGCAGCAATGATCGAACCGTAATCCTTTTTGATTTCCAATCGGGAAAGGAAATAAAAAAATTTAAGGGTGACCTCTCCTCCTGTACCTCATGCATTATTTCTGCCAGTTTTAGCCCGGATGAAACCGAATTCATCTCAAATTACGATTCCATCCATGCTTGGAATATTGAATCGGGTAAAAAAATCAGGGCGATGGATGGCAGGAGTAACCGGGAGGGTGGGGCTTATTATTCCCCGGACGGAAAGTACATCGTCTCATCCTATTATAAGGTGGTAACCATATTCAATGCACGAACCGGAAAGCCGGTGACAACCATCGAGGGTCACCTCAGGGATGTTACGGATCTGAAACCATCTCCTGCCGGGAATTTTCTCCTTACGGGAAGCGAAGACAGGACAGCCTCGATTTGGGAGATCCCATCAGGTAAGAATTTATTCACCCTTAGAGGATTTTTAAATGATGTGGATGAAGCCGTTCTGAGTGACGGTTATATGTACTGGATTGCCTTTATCAACGAAGTCCGGTTGAGTCCGGATGGGCAATACATCGCAATCGGGAAAACCGGGAACAATGCAAAACTGATGGATTTTTCAACCGGCAGGGTGGTTCAGACTTACCGGGGACACGAAGGCATGGTCATCTCCCTTGATTTCAGCCCGGACGGGAAGTATCTGGCCACCGGCAGTGTGGATGGTACGGCACGCATCTGGAATGTCTCTTCCGGAGAACTGTTATATATACTTCCCGATCGCACATCCAACATCCCGGTTTTTACTGTGTCTTTCAGTTCAGATGGTACATCCCTGGCTACAGGCAGCTGGGATGGAAGAACACGGGTATGGGATCTTGAAGCGGGTGGTCTGGTCCAATCCATTCCCAGTTTAACACCTTATGCCGTCCGCTTTACCCGGAACGGATTATACGTTGTTTCAGCCGTCCTTCCAACCCGTGAAAATCCAAAAAAACTGAGGTTGTTTGAAATTGACACCGGGGAAGAAATTCGTGAATTTATCGGACATACACAGATTGTAACAACCATCCGGATGAGTCCCGACGGGAAGTATATGCTGTCGGGCAGTTTTGACGGGATGGTTAAGCTGTGGGATATAGCAACCGGATTACAGGTACAAAAATTCAGGGGCCACTCCGCCAGGATCCATGCCGTGAACTTTGATAAAACGGGAAAGTTCATTGTTACGGGCAGTGATGACAACACAGCAAAATTATGGGATGCGGAAACCGGACAGGTCATCCGGACCTTTACCGGCCATAAGGGGACCGTCAGTTCAGTGCAGATCAGTCCGGATGGAAAATTCCTGATTACCGGAAGTCATGACGGAACCATTAAAACCTGGGACCTGGAAACAGGATCTGAATTACTGACCCAGATTTTTCTCGGTGAATCGGACTGGTTGGTCAAAACAAAAGAGGGGTTTTTCGATGCTTCGGAAGGAGCCAGAAAATCAATTTTCTTTGTCAGGGGGACCACCACGTATAACATCGATCAGTTTTTTGAAGAGTTTTACCGTCCCGGATTACTGCAGGAAGTATACCGGAACCGCGGGCTGATCGAAGAACCCGTCAACCTCCTGAATATACTGGAAGAATCACCCCCACCCGTTGTTTCCATCATCACCCCAAAATCCGGTACTGAAATGGAAAACAGCGACGTGAAAATCTTTGCAAAAATTACCAACACGGGGGGTGGCATTAATGAGGTAAAACTGTTGCATAACGGTAAAAGCCTTCCCGTTGACAACAGCGGACTGGGAAGGTCTGGGAGAGAAGGCCAGTCGATCATGAAGAACTACACGGTTAGCCTCATCCCTGGAGAAAATATCCTTTCACTATCGGCATTCAGCGACGGAAGGATTGAATCCCGGCCCGAAGAGATCATCCTCCATTACAAAGGACTGGAAAGTACCGCCATCTGTTACGTCATTGCGATCGGGATCAATAAATATGAAAATCCCCAGCTTGAACTGAACTATGCAAAAGCAGATGCACGGGCATTTGCAAAACTTGTTGAAGAGCGTGCTCAAAAACTGTTCAAACGAATCGAACTGATCGAACTTTATGATAAAGAAGCGACCCGGGAAAATATTTTAAGTGCGCTGGATAACCTGTCCGGGAAAATCAATCCCGAGGATGTTTTCTTCTTCTATTATGCCGGACACGGAAGCATGGTGGAAAACAAATTCTTCTTTATTCCGACCGAAAGTGTTAGCTTATATCAGCTGGATAAACTGATCAAGGGATCCATTTATGCCGGGGATATGCAGGAGAAATTCAAAAACATCAAGGCATTAAAGCAACTGGTTGTGCTCGATGCCTGTCAATCGGGTGGATCGACCGAGCTTCTGGCCCAACGGGGAGCCATGGAGGAGAAAGCACTGGCACAGATGTCCCGAAGTTCCGGGGTCCATGTGCTTGCCGCTGCCGGTAGCGAACAGTTTGCAACCGAAGTGGGAAGTCTTGGCCACGGTCTTTTTACCTACGTTATCCTGGAAGCGTTGAAAGGCAGCGCCGACGGAGCCCCAAAAGACGGGAAGGTCACCATCTATGAACTGAAATCGTTTCTCGATGATCAGGTGCCTGCCCTGTCAAAGATATACAAGGGACAGGCTCAGTACCCCTATACGTTCTCACGGGGACATGATTTCCCCGTGGTGATTAAATAAAAAAATGGATATTCCATTCACAAGGTACCCAGCAAAATCATTCCATTCAATAGTACTATGCCGTTATGAAAGACCGTAAAGAAATACCCGTTTATGAGTTCATGCCACGCATCCACCATCTCTGGGATCAGCAGTGGTTCCTGCTAACCAGCGGAGACTATGCCGCCAATCACTATAATACGATGACCGTTGGCTGGGGCTATTTTGGCATCATGTGGAATAAACCGGTTGCAGTGGTCGTTGTCAGGCCAACCCGCTATACGTTTGAATTCATGAACCGCTATGAAACCTTTACACTCTCGGCATTCGACAAGAAATACAGAGAGGATCTGAATCTTCTCGGTTCCAAATCCGGTCGTGACGGAGACAAACTGGCTGAAACAGAACTAACGGTTGTCCCCTCCAGCAAGGTTGAAGCTCCAACATTCCTGGAAGCATCATTGATTGTGGAGTGTAAAAAAATCTACTGGGACGACTTTAAACCGGAACGATTCCTTGATCAATCCATCCACAGGAATTATCCCCTGAAAGACTATCATCGGATCTATTTTGGTGAAATTGTGCTTATCCGTGGAACGGATCAGTTCGGCTAACAACATTCAGAAAACGAATGTTGAGTCTCACTTACTCCATCTCTTTCTCCCGGTTAATTTCAATGATATCCACCTGATCTGCATAATCGCCGATAAGGTGTTTGCAGAAATAATCTCCGCGAAGCCAGAAAAAATACTCATTCATATCACCGTATCCATGTCGTTGACCCGGGAATATGAAAAGATCAAACCGTTTATTGGCTTTAATCAGTGCGTTTGCCAAACGAATAGTATTTGCAGGGTGGACGTTGTTATCAATATCGCCGGTACAGATTAACAGTCGACCTTTCAGGTTTTCAGCAATCTCCGAGTTTTTATCAATATCGTACTCAAATGTAATATTGCCATCTTTATCAACGACTTCCTTGACACCATGGTGTTTTTCACTCCACCACCGGTTATAGATGTTGTTTTCATGATTGCCTGATGATGAAACAGCAACTTTGAAAAAATCGGGATATACAAGCATGGCTGCAGTTGACATAAATCCTCCTCCGGAATGACCAAATATGCCCACTTTATCGATATTGATAAATGCATATTTATCAGCCAGTTGCTCAATGGCTGCTTTTTTATCGGCCAATCCATAGTCACGGAGGTTCCCGTAACCGTAATTATGGTACCATTTCGACCGGCTTGGATGTCCGCCACGGTTGCCAATAGTAATAACAATAAAACCAAATTGAGCCAGGCGATCGGTACGGTCCATTCGTGAAGAAAAAGATTTGTCAACTGATTCTGTCTGCGGTCCGGGATAGACATATGCAATGATGGGATACTTCTTTGCTGAATCGAAATCAAACGGTTTATACATCACGCCATAAAGGTCGGTAATGCCATCATCCGCTTTGACCTTATAGGGTTCAGGGAACTGGTAACCGGCTTCAAACAGCAGGGAAAGGTCTGCTGTTTCGAGTGCCATCAGAACGTTGCCCAGGTTATCCCGTAGCTCCGACTGAGGGATCGTATTCACCCGCGAGTAGTTGTTTACAAAATAGGTATGCGCATCGTTCATACTTATAGTATGGTTGAAATTCCCTTTGTTTATCAACTTGAGACCGGTACCGTCAAAATTGATCCGGTAAAGGTGCAGGTAATAGGGATCCTCATTATTTTCCCTGGCATTTGCCCTGAAATAGAGGATTCTGTTCTTTTCATCAATCGCTTCAATGCTTTCACAATGAAAGGGTCCGCTGGTAATCTGGTTTTTCATGTTCCCCTGTTCGTCATAGAGATAGAAATGGGCCCATCCATCCCGTTCTGACCAGTGGATAAGTTCCGTACCATTATTAACCAAACCCAATGGCCTGGTCTCGACGTAGGTATTCAATCGTTCTTCAACAAGAACCTTAACTTCACCGGTAGAACTGTTTGCCACACAGATGTCTATTCTCTTCAAATCCCTGCTTGTCCTGGAAAAATAAATCTTGTCTGAAGTCTTAGCGAGCCATACTTGCGGGTGGTAATCATCATCCCGGTTTTTTGCCAGTCTTGGTGCACTCAGGATCGATATTGTCTGATCTTTAAATGCATCTGACTCTACCTTCAGCTTTTCCCTGGTCACCATATCAATGACCAGCAATTCGACCTGGGGCGATTCTTCTTCCCCGGGCATATGGTATTTGTAGGTTTCCAGTGTAGGACGGGGTTCTGCAATAAAATTGATGACCCATAGATCTTTTACCTTCCTGCTATCTGAACGGGTGAGGGCAATTTTTTTAGAATCCGGAGACCAGACAACGTTTGCCCGTTTACGCTTGTCCTTATTCTTTTCTTTCTCCACATTGGTTTCCCCTCTCCCGTAACCATAACTGTAATACTCTTCTCCGTCCGTAGTAAGCTGGTGTTCAACAATGGTTGAATCCTCCTCATCTTCCAGGGCTTTTTGATAATTCTCTTTGTTCATCCTGAAGAGGTTATGGTGTTTGGCAAAAAGGATGGTTTCCCCGTCGGGTGAAATGGAAGCCCATCGTGGATTATCCTTGGGTTTTTCATAATCTTCCAGAAGGGTTAAAACCCGGTTGGTGAGATCATACTGGAAATAAAACTTCTTCTTTTCGGGTTTTTCCTTTTTGGTGCTTTTGCCTTTTTCCTGTTCAGTCTTTGTTGTATCCGTTTCCTCCTTTTTTTCCTCCTCCTGCGTGCTTTCTATTTCAAATTGAATGGCCTTCTCATCTTTTATAAATTTGATTTTTTCGATCGGAAGGTGTAGTGCATCATACGGATCTTTGGTGAAGCGGGTAAGATCTGCAGCCATTTTTACATTATCAAATATCTGCGTTTTGGTCTTACGGATTGGATCAACGAGATAAAAGGATTTTCCGTTCGGTGTTTCATAGGAATACCAGAACCGTTCGGACAGTTTCAGCCAGTGTGCATCCACAGCAGTAGAAAAGATCATTTTTTTAATTTTTTCCGGTGAAAACCGGGCTGCCAATGCATAATTGGCTTTGGTAACTTCTTTTTGTTGTCCCAATAGAGGGCCATAGCTAATACATACAATAACGATTACAGAGATCCATAACTTTCTCATTGCTTTATCAGTTTTAGGGTTTACAATAGGAGCCAACTTTTAAACACCTAAACCTACTTACTTTTTATTGAATCAGGAAGAAAAGAAAACTATTCTTCAACAGGATGGGGTGGTATAATAATTGAATTAGGGTCTGAATAATGATGTTGGGGGTAATTATGTATGTTACTCAAGATTATTCGTTACCGGTGCGGTTTTTATCAATGAAAGTACCAGTGCTGTTACAGAGACGATCACCAGGGGAAAATGCAATACGCCAACGTACCAGGTACCTGTTCCCATTCCAAAAATAAAGAACATGTTATAGATTCCAAGCATCAACCCCACAAGCCCGGTAATCCTCAGAGTAATAAAATTCACCCTGGGATAATATAATATCAGTATTGCTAAGAAGACCGGAGTCATCAGACAAAACGCCAGGCCTGTATTCTGAGTGACAAAATAAGCGGGATTAAAATCTGGCATTCCGGTAGCCGGATCACCTGGCGTCCAAAAAGCAAAAAGAGCAAGTAGAATAATAAACGATTTCCAAAGATTGAGGGTTGGGGTTTCAAAATTATTTTGTGGTGTGATTGCCTCCCGGAACCAAAAGATTCCGACAGCAGTAAACATAACCACGTTTACGGTGATAAAACTAAGCCCATATTTATCGGTTATAGCAACATTTTGAACCAACGCGAAGATAAAATAGGAAATCCCAGCATAGATGCTAAAGATCCGGCTTACTCTGTTTTTTAAAATGAAAATCAGTATTATCAGAACGATGGGAATAATCTTGAAAACGGTATAAAAAAGCGGATGAATCTGGCCAATAAATGAATGTCCCAGAGAATACTCCGCGATTTCAACATAATTTGAAAGGGCAAAATTTCTGGAGGCAAATGGAAAAAGCGCTAATCCCTGAAGCAAAATAAACAAGAGAAAAAAACACCATTTTCTAGTAATTTTATCAACTCTATTATTCATTTGTTTTTTCATCGTTTCATTATATCCTCGCCAGATGGTGTGATATATTACGCGGACTATTTCTCCGGAAAATCAGGGATAACAATGGTGTCGCAGTCAATGGCAAACGCACCGAAATAGCCAAGAGCATCATTGGAGAGGTTGGTGTTGGGATTCGCAGGGGTTGAATAGGAACCGTCTCCACCGCTATACAGCAGGTTTGCCAGGGTAAGGAAATAATCATACACCTTATCGTCCATGGAAAACAGTTCAAGTACTGCCGTATCGCCCGGTAAATAGGAATCCCCCCATATAAACAGATCGACCGGATTGCCATCGATGAATTTATCATCGATACCATAGATGTTTTTATCGAGGGTGTCATTTTTAAACACCCTGACCCGGTAAAAATTGACCGTATCCCTGGGGTCTGTGAAATGACAATGGATCCAGTAGGATTCCTCATAGTAATAGGTTTCAGGATAGTACTCCAACTGGATTGAGTCGATGTCAATTCGGTCAGGCAGCCTGGCCGATGCTGTATACTGCTCACCTTCCGCCTCTACTTCCAATTGGTAGGTTCTCCTGTAACTTCCCTGGATGGCGGTTGTTTCATACACTCCTTCACTCACTTCAACCAGGGTATCCCGGGTTCCAAGGTCATCGGACACCACCACCGTTGCTCCCGATACGGCCGGGTATTCCGAAGGGGCGAAATAATCGGTGGTTTTGGTCAACATCACCCTGTAGGGACCCGGTCTGTCGGATATGCTTCCTTCGATAACGATCCTGGGATCTGTTCCCTCCAGGTCGATGGTAATTATCTCCTCACACGATAACAGCAACGAAATCAACAACAATCCAATTTTATAATTGCGTGCCATGTCAGAATCTGAAATTATAGGTTATGGACGGTACGATTGGAAACAGGGAGAATTTTTTAGCCACGGTTTTTGATGGATCGTCTTCATCCTCCTCAAAGCGAATTGAATATGCATTTTTTCTTGAATAGACATTATAGATTGACAGGTCAACACTTGATTCATATCGTTTTCGCTCTTTCCCCTTCAAAGTAACCCCCAGGTCCAACCGATGGTAAGCAGGCATCCGGTGGCCGTTTCGTTCTGTATACATGTTCACTGTCGTTCCCTCGATTTCATATTTCCCGGCTGGAAAAGTAACGGCATTTCCGGTATAGTATACCCAGGTTCCCGAAATGGTCCATCGTTTACCAAGACGATAGAGGGCGACAATGGAGACATCATGTCTCCGGTCCTGTTTTGCCGGAAATGCTTTTCCGTCATTAATATCCTCAAACAGACGGTCCGTTTTCGAAAGTGTATAACTGATCCAGCCATGCAATTTCCCGCTATTTTTTTCCAGGTAAAACTCAGATCCGTAGGATCTTCCGCTGCCAAACACAAGTTGTGATTCAACCTGTTCGTTGAGAAAAATATCTGCTCCGTTGCGGTAATCAATCTGGTTCTGCATCCATTTATAATACACCTCAACCGATGCTTCATACTTGTTCTCCTTAAAATTCCTGAAATAGCCAAATGCCAGCTGATCTCCAACCTGTGGTTTTACATTCGAACTGCTGGGGATCCAGGCATCCATGGGTGTTGTGGAGGTTGTATTGGAAAGTAAATGGATGTACTGGTTGGTTCTGACAAAAGAGGCTTTCAGAGAGCTTGATTCATCCACTCTGAACGTGGCAGTTACTCTTGGGTCGAGACCGTAATAGCCGCTTATCAGTTCGCCACTGCTGTAAGCTGTTGTGTCATAGACTGATCCCTCTTCATCATAACGATATACGTTACCCGGTCCAAGGAGGTGAAACATGGAAAACCGAAGTCCGTAACTGACGGTTAGCCGGTCAAAGAGAGTCAATTCATGGTTGAGGTAGATGGCTGTTTCGAGGGCATATTTCTCTGTCAGCTCCAATTCGTTCACACCCGATGCTTCTGAGGCATCGACAACGCCCGGAATGAAATTATGATGGTTCAGTTTTAGTCCAAATTTCAATGTATTACCGGGGTGCAGGAAATATTGAAAATCCTCTTTCAGGTGCCAGTCACGGATCGCCGATCGGATGGTAAATTTTACTCCCCCCTCATCCACGAAAAAATCATAATTGTAGTTGCTATAGATCAGGGAGCTGTTCAGGAAAAGCCTGTTGCTGAACAGATGATTCCACCGTACGGTGGCCGTACCATTTCCCCAATCAAATCCAAAAACATCACTGTATTTAAATACATCCCGTCCGAAGTAACCGGAAAGGTAGATCCGGTCCTTTTCTCCCACCTTATAATTGCCTTTGATGTTCAGGTCGTAGAAATAGAGGATGTTCTTGTTCACCAGTGTGTCAGAGGATAGTCTCAGGAAAAGATCGGCATAGGTTCTTCTACCGGACAGAATGAGGGATCCTTTCTCTTTTTGAAAGGGTCCTTCGATGGTCAGCCGGGAGGAGATCAATCCAATTCCACCGGAAATTCCGAGTTTTCGCAGGTTCCCGTCCTTCATTTTCACATCCAGGACCGACGATAATCTCCCTCCGTATTCAGCCGGCATACCTCCTTTATACAATTTCACATCCTTTATGGCATCAGAATTAAAAACAGAGAAGAAACCCAGCAGGTGTGATGCATTATAGACCGGTGCTTCATCGAGTAAAATGAGGTTCTGTCCCGGTCCTCCACCGCGCACAAAATAACCGCTTCCGCCTTCTCCGGCCGTACTGACTCCCGGCAGCAGTTGAATGGTCTTCAGGAGATCCTGTTCACCGAAAATAACCGGGATCTCTTTCACCTCTTTTACGTTCAGCTTTGCTATGCTCATTTCGGTCGACCGCACGTTTTCATCTGCACCAACCCCACTGATCACCACCTCACCGAGCATGCTGATTTTCGGCTTCAATTCAACATTAACCGTTTTGTCTTCCATCAGGTCAACCGAAAAGTGTTGTGATTCATACCCAATATAGCTTACCCCTATCTGGTATGTCCCAACGGGGAGGGTAAGGGAATAAAAACCATACGTGTTGGTTGCTGTTCCACGACTCATATTGGTAATAAACAGTGCGGCGCCAATTAATTCTTCCCCGCTTTCCGCATCCGTCACATGTCCACTGATGGTAAAGATCTCCTGTGCATACAGCCCGGGGATGAAGCAAAACAAACAGAAGAGGATGAAGCTTTTCTTCATGACAGGCAGATCACTGGTGTTACTGTATTAAGAATTTCAAAAATACCAAAATTAATCTATCCCGTAATCATAAAATGGAAACAAATGATATGCATGCAATTTATTCGTTTTCCATTCTGACTCTTCACCAAAAATGATTACTTTCAGGCAGAAAAAATTATGCAATGAAAAAGAATCTCTTTCTCCCTGCCCGACTGTTCATGATGATATACAGTATCTTATTGTTTCCCTCCACCTTGTTAGCCCAGGGTTACCTCCCTTTGCATGAAGAGCGCTGGCCTGAGTCCGATCAGGATACACTCTGGTATACGGTCAAAGGAGAGCGGCACGGTATCAGTTTTTTCCCTCAGGTCAGGTATCCTGAGGTTGAGTATACGGCATCCGATAAACTCACGTTTGACCGCTTTCATTCGGCTGATGTATTTACCACCTGGCTCAAACGATGGGCAGATGAGTATCCTGATCTGGTTGATCTTTATCCGGTCGCTGAAAGCTTTGAAGGAAGACCCATCCTGCAGGTAACCATTACCAATAAACGGTCAGGAAAAGATACCGACAAACCGGCTGCCTTTTTTGAAGGAAATCGTCATAGTGGAGAGGTAACCAGTGCAGAATCCGTTCTGTGGATGATCCAGTATCTGCTTGAACAATATGGCAACAATGCAGAAATAACAGAAATGTTGGACACGAAAACGATCTATGCCCGTCCCATTAATAATCCCGATGGACATACCCTCTATATGCACACAGCACAAAGCAACCGCAGTACCGTAAAGCCAACGGACAATGACCTGGATGGTCTTATCGATGAAGACTCTCCGGAGGACCTTGATGGAGACGGGGTTATACTCACCGTGCGCTGGAAAGATAAAAAACGGGGAAACATGAAGCCAGATCCGGATGATCCAAGCGGTAGACTCATGATGAGGGTTCCGGAAGGAGAAGGGATCTATTTAACTGAATCTGAGGGGATTGATAATGATGGGGATGGCCGGGTGAATGAAGATGGTATCGGCGGACTGGACCTTCACCGCAATTATCCTGAAAATTGGAGGCCGGAACAGCATGCCGAGGCTACCGGACGCGGTTTCACCCAGCGTGGCGCCGGGGAATACCCGCTCAGTGAGATTGAAACCCGGTCGGTTGTGACATTCCTGTTAAGCCATCCCAATGTATATATAGTAAATTCAATGGATACACGAGTACCAATGCATCTTCGGGCTCCATCAACCTCCCCCTCTGAAGAGAGAATGTACGTGGAAGACCTGGCGTGGTATGAATATTTTGACAGCATTGGAAAGGGAATTACCGGTTATGAAAGAGCCGGGGATGTATATCAGGATTACGGCCATGGGAATCCGCTCTTCGGACATGGCCCCGATTTTGGATACTGGTATTTCGGTGCCATCTGGTATGGTGATGAATTATGGAACGGGGGAAGATTTAAAGATTATGACGGGGACGATGACATCGACCAGCTGGATCTGCTCAGATGGGACGATGAAGAAAATGAGGGCGCCGGGTTTACCAAATGGAAACCGTTTGTACATCCTGTATACGGAGAAGCTGAAATCGGAGGATTTCATCCAAAATTCTTCTCCCAGAATCCCCCGGCAAAAGAGCTTTTACCCTGGGCTAAAAACCAGGCATTGTTCAACCTCGAAATGGTAAACCATCTGCCCTGTCTCGCATGGGGCGATGTCAATCTGGAAAAGACCGAATCCTATGGCAATGACTCAGCCGATTTTCAGATCACCATCTCGTTTCAGAATACCGGAAAATTGCCCACCGCCTTGAAACAGGCAAACCTGGTAAAGATCGTTCGTGAAGACCAGGTCACCATTGAATTTGAAAAGGACATGGTAACGGGGAAAAAACCGGTATTGAAAATAATAAGGGAAGAAGAGGAGTCCGGTGAAGATCGTAACTGGTATTACGACCGGTTCTCCCGTAATCAACCCTCTGCAAGTGTGGATTGCGGATTCACTCCCGGAGGTGAAACCAGTCAGGCAATCTTTGCTGTTCGGGTGTACCAGAAAAGAGATGTAACGTGTAGTATCAGTATATCATCAACGCGTGGAGGCGTCTTGAACAAAAAGATGACACTTGATTTTAGCAGGGAGTGAATTTCTCCTGCCTGCCGAATGATCATGGGGTCATGAAAAGAGTATCTGACCGAATTGAACCGCGATAGATTCCTTGCATAAAAACCCGGATACTATGAATAATGTATCGAATATCCATGCTTTTAATACCATCATCGGTTTCATTCTCCTTCTTTTCAGCATCTCGTATATGCCCATGCGCATTGAATCGTTATTGGTAAAACGGGTTGATCTGATCCGGGAGAGAGAGGTAGAAGAAGCAGAGGCAGAAGTACTGTCTATGGAACACGGACTTTCCAGAGAGCAAATGAGCGACCTGAACACCGAGGTAACTCAGGCCAACAATGAGATCAACCAGCTGATCAATCATTCAGCTTCTGTGAATGATTCCATCAATGCAATGATGAACAGAGCGGCAAATGAGCCCCACCTGCTGGATACCATTCAGGATTTATACAACCGCGGAATCTTGGCGGATGAAAGAATGATCGATTCATTGAGTCAGCTCTTTACCGAAAAATCAAACCAGCTGATGGAACGAATCCGGTCCTTTAACCAGAAAGACCGGGATCTTAAGATCGTACAGGCCAATATTCGGAGTAAAAATGCTAAACTCCGGTATCTGTCTATTTTTCTCTCCATTCATTTTGGGATGCTTACCGTGACATTTCTCTCCGGTTTTTTCTTTTTTGTCATTGGGTTGAAAAACTGGAAAAGGCACAATCAGCATTGGCAGGATTCCAACGTGGAATGATAATGAACCGGTTTTTTTAATACTTTTATCCGGTTTTTCAACCGGAATGTACGGCGAGAAACCGAAATAATTAACGCTAAAAACAGGAACAAATGACACAAATTAAGAACAAGAACAGAAAGGGAGTAATTGGAATACTGACCGGTGGTGGAGATGTTCCCGGGTTGAATCCTGCTATCCGTGCAGTCACTATCCGGGCGAATCGTGAAGGGTACCGGGTGATCGGGTTGAGACGGGGCTGGGCTGGTATCACTGAACTGATTCGAGACAAAAATGCGGATAACAGCAATTGTTATATGGTCCTGACAGATGATATTGTAAATAAAGCGGGACGTACGGGGGGGACTTTTCTACACTCTTCCCGTACACGTCCAAGTCACATGAGTCAAGCCGATATTCCGGAACACCTGAAAGAGAAATATAAGGACAAATTTAACGACCTGACCGAGGAAGTCATTAAGAACCTGAGCTGGCTTGGTATTGATTACCTGATTCCCATAGGAGGGGACGATACATTAAGCTATGGAGTCAGGCTTTACAAAGAAGGAGTAAAGGTGGTTGCCATTCCAAAAACCATGGACAATGATGTTCCGGGAACCGATTATTGCATTGGCTTCAGTACCTGTTTAACCCGTACAATCATGATGACAAACACCCTTCGTACATCCGCGGGATCGCATGAACGCCTGCTGGTTATGGAAGTCTTCGGACGTTATGCCGGATTTACAGCCATGCTGCCAACGATGGCCGGGGCGGCCAACCGCTGTGTGATCCCGGAACACAAATTCGATATTGAATTGCTGACAAAACTGCTGGTGGAAGACAGGAATCAGAATCCGAGCAAATACTCGGTTGTAATCGTTTCGGAAGGGTCCATGTTCAAAGGAAGTGAGATGGTTTTCAAGAATGCCGAAAAAGATGCATACGGACATGCGAAGCTGGGTGGTATCGGTGACCTCGTTTCAGCAGAATTGAAAAATCGTTCTGCCGCATTTAACAAAGGCAAAACCATCAACATCATTAACCAGAAATTAGGGTACATGGTTCGTGGTGGTGACCCGGATGCGATGGACTCCATTGTACCCATGGCATTTGGAAATCTTGCCCTCGATCTTATCCTGAAAGGGATCCACGGCCGATTGGTGGTTCTGAAAAATGGAAGGTATGATAATGTCCCGCTGGATGTAGTGATCAGCCACAAAAAGATCGTGAACGTAAAAGAGAATTACAATACCGAACGATTGCGGCCATTTTACCATAGCTTTGAAATGAAACCATTCTTTCTGATGGCCAGCGAAGGATAACATTACACCCATGATCATGACTCGTTCTCACACTCCGTTATACCAATATTTCATATACAGCCCCATTCCGATCCTGTTGCTTTTTTTCATCGTGATCCATGCCTGCAAGCGTGATTCAACAGCGAATTCTGATGGAACAGAAACCAGCACACTGCTTCCCGATACGGTCATCCTTGAAGCAGAAAATCACATGGGGTTACAGTTTGACCAGAAGGAGAGGGCTCAGATGTCAGGTGGCCTTGCCTATTATACGCAGTTATACAATGAAATCCGCTCCTTCCCTCTTGACAATAGCATTCCTCCTTCGATCCAGTTCAATCCCATTCCAATCGGGGCCACTTTTCCTCAAAAACAGGAACCGATTGAATGGGACTTACCGGAAAATGTTTCTTTGCCGGAAAACAGGAACGATCTTGCCTTTTATCGTGTGGCAGAACTGGCACAACTGATAAAAAGCCAAAAAATTAAATCGGTTGAATTGACGCAGTTTTTCTTAGATCGTCTGAAGCGATACGGGGATACCCTTCATTGTGTCATCACCCTGACAGAAGATGTAGCCCTTGCACAAGCGACCCAGGCTGATGAAGAGATCACTCAGGGCAAATACAGGGGTCCTCTGCATGGTATTCCCTATGGTGTGAAAGACCTGCTTGCAGTAGAGGGATATAAAACGACCTGGGGGGCAGCACCCTTTAAGGATCAAATCATTGATGAAACGGCAACGGTTGTAAAAAAACTGGAAGAAGCGGGTGCTGTGCTGGTGGCTAAATTATCCATGGGTGCTTTAGCCATGGGAGATGTCTGGTATGCCGATACAACCAGAAATCCATGGGATCTCAAGCAGGGTTCCAGTGGCTCTTCTGCCGGCTCAGCATCCGCAACTGCCGCCGGCCTGGTTCCCTTTTCCATAGGAACGGAAACATTGGGTTCTATCGTCTCTCCCTCGACACGTTGTGGAACATCGGGCCTCAGACCCACATACGGTCGGGTTAGCAGAACCGGAGCTATGGCATTAAGCTGGACCATGGATAAGATTGGACCGATCTGCAGAAATGCTGCCGATTGTGCCCTGGTATTCCATGCCATGATCGGTCCGGACGGAATTGACCAGACCCTGGTCGATCTGCCATTCAACTACAAATCCTCTCTGGATCTTTCAGACCTGAAAATCGGCTATTTCAAAGAGGCGTTCGATGCAGATTATCCAACGAAAAAGAACGACAAAAAGACGCTTGCGGTCCTGAAAAAGATGGGCGCTGAACTCATTCCGGTCTCCTTCCCCGACACGCTGCCTGTCTCTTCCCTGCAAATCATTCTGAATGCCGAGGCTGCAGCTGCATTTGATGAGCTTACCCGGTCCAACAGGGATACGCTTTTGGTTCGTCAAAACCGGGGAGCCTGGCCCAATCTGTTCCGTCAGGCACGATTTATTCCTGCCGTTGAATACATTCAGGCAAACCGTATTCGCTATCTGCTCATTCAGGAGATGCAGGAGCTAATGGCACAATACGACCTCATCGTCGCACCCAGCTATGGCGGAAACCAGCTTCTCATAACGAATCTCACCGGTCATCCGGTTGTCGTGGTTCCCAATGGATTTAACAAGCGGGGAACCCCAACCAGCATCTCGTTTATAGGCAATCTCTTTGATGAAGCAACCATTCTTGCTGTTGCTGCAATGTATCAGGAAGAAACAGAATTTGACGACCTTCATCCCCGCTTTTTTACCCTGGGTGCATTACCATCAAAGTGAACCTGAATGATCCGAAAAACAGTAAACGATTGATTTATGCGTGCAGTTATACAACGAGTAACCCATGCTTCGGTAAGCATCGAAGAAGAAATTATATCAGAAATTGGCCACGGTTTGTTGATCCTGCTTGGGATAGAAATTGAAGACACCGTGGACGATGTAACGTGGTTATGCAAAAAGATTGCCCAACTGCGAATTTTTGATGATGAACAGGGAATCATGAATGTACCCATTACGGAAGTTGATGGAGAAGCACTGGCAGTCAGTCAGTTTACACTTCATGCCAAGACAAAGAAAGGGAATCGCCCCTCCTACATCAGGGCTGCTAAGCCGGAATTAGCCATTCCGTTATACGAAGCGTTTGTAAAACAACTGGGGACAATGTTGGGAAAAACGGTAAAGACCGGAGAGTTTGGTGCATACATGCACATCAACCTCATTAATGATGGTCCGGTAACGATATGGATTGACACAAAAAACCGAGAATAGTTCATCTTACCAGACTTACCATCCATGTAAAACAGCAACATGATTCATCAAGATTTTCCCGATACATCCGTTAAACGAACCGCGTTATCCATTGCCGTTATCGCATCGTTCATGACTCCGTTCATGGGTTCTGCAATTAACGTGGCATTACCTACGATTGGGAAAGAGTTTAATGCCAACGCGGTTCAAATCTCCTGGGTTGCTACTTCGTATATCCTGTCTGCAGCAATCTTTCTTGTTCCCCTTGGCAAGCTGGCCGATATCGTTGGCAGAAAAAAGATCTATACCATTGGTCTTGCCCTGTTTATCATCACTTCCATCCTGTGTGCCCTCTCCGCCAGCATTCATCAACTGATTGCCTTCAGGGTAGTACAGGGTCTTGGAAGCTCCATGATCTTCAGCACCAGCACAGCGATTATCACTTCTGTCTATCCTCCGGGAGAACGTGGCAGGCCTTTAGGCATCAACGTTTCAGCCGTCTATATCGGTTTATCGATCGGACCGTTTGGTGGAGGATTACTGACCCAGCATCTGGGCTGGCAAAGCATCTTTCTGGTTCTTGTACCGATCGGACTATCCGCTATTATCCTGATTCTTTTAATGCTAAAACAGGATTGGGCCGATGCAGATAAAGAGCGATTCGACTGGCAGGGCAGTATATTGTATGGAGCGGCACTATTTCTTCTGATGTATGGATTTACGCTTCTCCCGGAATGGTTTGGCTGGCTGTTTATCATTTCTGGCCTGATACTGTTCGCCGGGTTCTTCCGGGTTGAAAAGAGGTCTGCATCTCCGGTTCTGGAAATAAATTTGTTCCGGTATAACCGGATTTTTGCATTCTCAAATCTGGCGGCATTAATAAACTATGCCGCAACCTTTGCAACCGGTTTTTTATTGAGCCTCTACCTGCAATATATCAAAGATCTCTCTCCCCAGGAAGCAGGCTTGGTGCTTGTTTCCCAGCCCATTATTATGGCAATACTATCCCCGTTTTCGGGGAAGCTTTCCGACAAGATTGAATCCAGGGTCGTGGCTTCCATTGGTATGGGGTTATCCATGGTGGGACTCTTCCTGCTTGTCTTCCTCACCCCTGCTACCTCCATACTGGTAATCATTATCAATCTGCTGATCCTGGGAACAGGTTTTGCACTGTTCTCCTCACCCAATGTGAATGCTATCATGAATTCCGTAGAAAAAAAATTCCTCGGTGTTGCATCCGGCACACAGGCAACCATGCGAGCGGTCGGTCAGATGTTCAGTATGGGCATTGCCATGATGCTGTTCTCCCTGTTCATTGGCCGGACTGAAATCAACCCATCCAATTATGCGGAATTTTTATCGAGTGTGAAAATGGCATTCCTTATTTTTTCAATTCTCTGTTTTGGTGGTATCTTTGCCTCCATAGCAAGAGGTAAAACAGCTCCCGGCAAAAATTCCGGAAAGAGATAATCCGTTTGTTTTTAGCTATAATTATGTTGACCGGCAGGTACTGCAAAAAAGATGCACCAATCAGCACAGGGTAATACAATGGATACAAAACATAAAAACTACAGGAAAAAAATTTCTGATCGATTCGTTAAACAGCTTGTGGATTCTGCCATTTCATCCGCCGGATCGTTTAATCACCCAGACGGATTAAAGACCATTTTCAGTTTGCTGGATCTGACCACGTTAAATACCACCGATACGGAGAAAAAAATCCGTTCACTCTGTGAAAATGTAAATCAATTTCCCAGTCGTTTCCCGGAAATACCAAATGTTGCCGCTATCTGTGTCTATCCCTCACTCGTATCCTGTGTCCGGGATGTACTTGCAGTGCCAAATGTAAAAATTGCTTCCGTCGCCGGAGGATTTCCCTCCTCACAAACCTTTTTAAAGATAAAATTAGCCGAGATTGAACTGGCGATTGAAAACGGAGCTGAAGAGATCGATGTCGTTATCTCTGTGGGAAAATTTCTGGAATCAAATGTTCCTGCTGTAGAAAAAGAATTAAAAGAGATAAGGCAGGTCGTACAAAAATACCCGCTGAAAGTCATCCTTGAAACAGGAGCACTATCTTCCCATGAAAACATCTATAGGGCCAGTATGCTTGCCATGGAATCGGGTGCTGATTTTATCAAAACATCCACCGGGAAATTTCAACCTGCTGCAACGATTGAGGCAGTTGGTGTGATGTGTACAGCGATAAGTGATTACTATTCCGCTACAGGAAAAAGGGTTGGCATTAAACCCGCCGGTGGGATATCCTCCTCTTCAGAGGCTCTTCCTTTTCTGGCTATCGTTGCAAACAGACTGGGTACTGAATGGATAACACCATCCCTTTTTCGTTTCGGGGCAAGCCGATTGGCCAATCATTTATTGTCTGACATCGAATCACTCAGGACGGGCAAGAAAACAGAGATCACATTTTTTTAATACCGCAATTGCATACCAGAGCATGAAAGAATATTCTCAGCGAATTGATATATCTTTGCCCATTATTTATCTGAGAAATCGATGTTGGCGAACAACCAGAAAAAGCATCAAACAAACCCAGCTTCAAAATGGATAATAAGCCTGCAGGATACCATTCAATCCGGTGTATCTCAGGATAGCATTGCCATGAAAGCGGGCCAGGATTCCATCCAAAAAGCGAGCGATTCACTGTCAATCCGGCAATTCTCACCGGAGGATATTCAGTCACTTTTTGAACGAAGCAATCGCCATCAAGACACCATCGATTCACTTGCCCAACAGCCGCAAATACCTTCTTTTCGTATCATTCAAGAGGTTGAGCCCGAACCGGTGGTTTTGCTGGATTCAAGCCATGTCATTTTATCCGTGGATTCCCTCTCTTTTTTACCCCTTCCGGAGTTTTCATTGAACCTGCCCCGTTATTCCTATCTGGAAAAGCAAGAAGGTGCACCGGTCTTCATCGAAGATCGTGGGGAAACAGGTGATACAGCCAAAACAGAGAAAGAAACGGTATGGTTACAGAAGGAGGCTGAAAAGGGGTTGGGTGAAAAAGAAAAAATGGATGTGTCCCATGATTGGTTTCTCGGGGTTTTCCTTATATCATTTATCATTCTAGCCTGGATACGGCTGTTTTATAACAAATTTCTCTCCCCCACTGTCGGGGCATTAATCAACCAACAGGTTTCCTATAATCTTTTCCGAGACCGGAGCAGTGTTTCATCCCGTGTGGCATTGGGTCTGAACGTCATCTTTTACCTGAATACCGGACTCTACCTTTATCTTACCTTAACCTATCTGAAGATCGAAATTGGCCGGCTGGGCGGTTTCAGGGCATATGTTATTCTGACTGCTCTTATCATTGCGCTCTATGCTGTAAAATCGATCGTCTTATACCTTCTCGGAGCTATTTCACTAACCCAAAAAACATTTGCCGAATACACCCATACGGTGTTCCTTTTCAACCGGAACCTCGGCCTTGCCCTGTTCCCGGTTGTGCTTGGTATGGTGTATATATCGGATACCGTATTGCCCCTGTTTCTGTATAGCGGAATGGTACTGATTTTGTTAGCCTACATTCTCCGGTTGTTTCGGGGCTTTCAAATTTTTATCCGGGAAGGAGTTTCAATATTATATTGGATTTTATACCTTTGTGCCCTGGAATTTTTGCCAATACTTCTATTTCTTAAGCTATCTGGATTATTGGTTTAGTATTGTAAGTTTTTGATATAGAGATAGTAAAATTAAAATTTTGCGTTTTGAAAATCAAAAAGATACTTGTCTCTCAACCCGAACCAGAGAATGAAAAATCCCCCTATTTCGAATTAGCCAGGCAGAACAACCTGAAAATTGATTTCAGGCCATTTATTCATGTAGAGGGGGTTTCGGCAAAGGATTTTAGGCAAACGCGGACTGATATTTTAAGTCATACTGCTGTCATTTTTACCAGTAAAACGGCAATAGACCACTTCTTCCGGATCAGTGAAGAGATGCGTTTAACCATTCCGGATTCGATGAAATACTTTTGTGTTTCAGAATCGATTGCGTTCTACCTCCAAAAATACATTGTCTACCGAAAGAGAAAAATCTTTTACGGACACAATAATTTTACCGGGTTAATGGATCTTATTCTTAAACATAAGGATGAGAAGTTCTTTGTTCCGCTGTCTGATCAACACAAGCCAGAAATCCCAGAGTTGTTGAACAAGCATAAGATCTTCTTTTCCATTGCAATCCTGTATAAAACGGTTTGCAGTGATCTCTCCGATCTTTCCAATGTCAATTATGATGTTCTGGTCTTTTTCAGTCCCTCCGGGATAAAATCCCTGCTACAGAATTTTCCTGATTTTAAGCAGAATAACACAAAAATTGCAGCTTTTGGCCCAACCACAACAAGGGCTGTTCTTGATGCGGGATTACGCCTGGATATTGAAGCCCCCAATCCAGAGGCTCCCAGCATGACCATGGCGCTGGAACAGTACATCAAAGAGCATAATAAAAATTGTAAATAATCCACTTCACTCTTTTGGATCGTACCGGTTGAAATGTTCTGATAGATGAAAAAATTCACCTTCAAAAAAGCAGAGCGTTTAACCAGTCAGCGAAAGATCGGCCAACTGCTGGAAGCCGGAAGAACTCACACAACCTATCCCTTCCGGATCTATTGGATGTCTGAATCAGAAAAAGGACAGTCTCCGGTTCAGGTTGCTTTCTCCGTATCCAAAAAACGGTTTAAAAAGGCGGTCGTTCGTAACCTGATCAAGCGAAGGATCAGAGAAGCCTACCGCAAGCACAAGGAGTTGTTGGAACCCCTTTCTGCCAAAGGAAAAAAGCTCACTATTCTGCTTATATACATCTCCGATGAAGTGCTTTCATATTCCATGATTGAGGAAAAATTAATCATTGCCCTGCAGCAGCTTATCGCTCACCATGAGAAATCCGCTTAGCATAATGATGATTGGTCTGGTAAAAGTATACCAGTACCTGATATCGCCGTTATTCCCGGCTACCTGCCGGTTTACTCCAACCTGTTCCAATTACTGCATCGAGGCAATAGGGAAACATGGTCCCTTCAAGGGAGGGTGGCTCTGCCTGAAACGGATCATGCGGTGTCACCCATGGGGTGGCCATGGAAACGATCCCGTGCCCTGAGCGTTTCATCCTTTTTTAGGACACAGTAATTAGACGTTATCACGACGGATTGTTTATCTTTGCATTTCCAAATGATTGCCGGATTATTGCAGAAAAATGCATGCATATGAAAACTATTGAATTCTTAAAGAGACGGAAGGTAACGCTGACGGGGGGCATGTTGATCTTTGTTTCGCTGTTCATTCTTGCCTTTTCAGAGAGTAAAGATTTTAAACTGGTTAAAAATATAGAAATATATACCTCTCTTTTCCGGGAGCTTAATCTATATTATGTCGATGAAACGGATCCTGAAAAATTAATAACAACAAGCATTGATGAGATGCTGAAAACATTGGATCCCTATACCGTGTACATTCCGGAATCGGAACTGGAAGACCTGCAATTGCTAACAACCGGGGAATATGGCGGGATTGGTTCTCTGATCAGAAGCAGTGGTGATTATGCAGTCATTTCCGAAGTGTATCAAAATTTTCCTGCCGATAGGGCCAATTTAAGAACGGGCGATCTGATCGTAGCGGTTGATGGGAAATCAACCCGTGGGCTTGATATTTCCAAAATCAGTGATCTGTTAAAAGGCCTGCCGGGAACTCAACTGGAAATTACAGTTCAACGCCCCGGCATGGATCAACCCATCGTGAAAACACTGGTTCGTAAAAAAATCCAGATAAAGAGCGTTCCCTATTATGGCATGCTGGATCAGAATATTGGGTATATCCGGTTAAGCAACTTTACCATGGGTGCCAGCACAGAGGTAAAAAATGCATTGGTCTCCCTCAAAAGCAAACAGGATCTGAACGGTTTGGTTCTCGATTTGAGGGGCAATCCGGGAGGTTTACTGCTGGAAGCTGTTGCTGTCGCCAATCTGTTTATCCCCGAAGGAAATGAAATCGTCAGCACCCGGGGCAAAGTAAAGGAATTTGATCACCGTTATGTCACCACCGAAGCAGCCATCGATACCGTCATCCCCATCGCCGTTTTGGTGAATCGGAGCTCGGCTTCTTCATCCGAAATCGTGGCCGGAGCAATACAGGACCTTGACCGTGGAATTATTGTCGGAGAGAGAACCTTCGGTAAAGGACTTGTTCAAACCACGAGACCATTAAGTTACAACAGCCAGCTGAAAGTAACCACAGCAAAATATTACATCCCCAGTGGAAGGTGCATTCAGGCACTCGACTATTCAAACCGGAATGAAGATGGCAGTGTGGGAACTATACCCGACTCTTTGATTGCAGAATACACAACAAAACATGGTAGACCAGTATACGATGGCGGAGGTATTGTGCCCGATGTTCAAATCAATCCGGAAACAGTAAGTCAAATAACCGTAGAACTATATTCCCGTTTTCTCGTCTTCGATTTTGCGACGCAATATGCCATTCTACACGATTCCATTACACCTCCCGACCGCTTTTCGATTTCTGATGAGGATTATGAAGATTTTATTCAGTTTATCGACAGCAGGAAATTTGATTACAACACCCAAACCGAAAATGCCCTGAAGAAACTTGAAGAAATGGCAAAAAAAGAGAAATATTTTGATCGGTCAAAAGAGGAGTTTCGCCTGTTAAAAGAAAAACTGACCCACGATAAATACAAAGACCTTGAAACATTCCGGGATGAGATCCTGGAACTGCTGAAAGAAGAGATCGCCGGTCGTTATTACTACCAGGGCGGCAAAATTCACGCTTCTCTCTCACACGACGAGCAACTACTTCGTGCCTCAGAGGTACTAATGGATCAGGATCAATATTACTCAATATTGCTGATCACTGCTCCCCGTATCGTTGCTGAAGCAGAATAGATAATTACACTGCCTATCCTCCGGCAAAAGGCGGTATCAGGGCTACCTCATCCCCATCGTTCAGGGATTTGTTACCGGCAATCAATTCTTTATTCACAAATACCTGATAAACATACCGCTGTAATTCCGGGTACTTTGCTATCAATTGCCTTTTCAGGTCCTCCACGTTTTTCACATCGTGAATGGCAAGCCTGTTTCTGGTGATAATTTCGGTCAGCACTCCAAAAAATAGTACCGTTATTTTCATGATGAAAGGTTTGGAGGATTATAGCATAAAACTGTTTTTATATGGTCCCCATTTGGTCTCAATGTAATGCAGAACTCATGTCAAACTCTTGCCGTAAAAGCCATAATATGCGTTATTTTGAACGATCTGCAACCAATGGGAGGTTTACCCGCTTCCATTGTATTCGTCCTTCATAAGGCTTTAAAATGGCTGTGAGGGTTAATGTGCCTCCAGCCAGTTTTCTCCTGTTCCCCAATCAACCGTGAGGGGTACTTCCAGATCCACTGCCTTTTCCATGTTGCTTAATACGATCTTTTTTACCTGCTCCCATTCAGGCCGATGCACATCAAAGATCAATTCATCATGCACTTGAAGCATCATTTTCGAACGGAGCTTGTGTTGTTCCATTTCCTGATGAATCCGTATCATTGCGAGCTTAATAATATCGGCAGCAGAGCCTTGAATGGGGGCATTAATAGCATTTCTCTCTGCCATTCCCCGAACCACTGAATTCCTGGATTGAATATCCGGCAAATACCTTCTTCTCCCCATAATGGTTTTAACATAACCCGATTCCCTTGCCTGAATAATGCTATTGATCATATAGGTTTTCACATCGGGATAATTGTTGAAATATTCCTGGATCAATTCATTCGCCTCTTTTCTGGAAATGTTCAATCGTTGTGCCAACCCGAAAGAGGAAATACCGTATATTATGCCAAAATTTGCTGTTTTAGCCTGATTCCTCATTTTAGGGCTAACCTGGTCTATGGGGATACCGTGGATTTTTGCTGCCGTTGCTCTGTGGATATCTTCATTGGATACAAATGCCTCAATCATATTCTTATCTCCGCTCATGTGGGCCATGAGCCGTAACTCGATCTGAGAATAATCGACCGAAAACAAGACATGTTCTTCATCTGAAGGGATGAATGCTTTCCTGATCTCCCTTCCTCTTTCATCCCGGACCGGAATATTCTGAAGATTTGGATTATTGGAGCTAAGTCTTCCGGTTGCGGCGACAGCCTGGTTGAAGGAAGTGTGGATTTTCCCTGTCTCCGGATGCACTAATCCGGGCAACACTTCCACGTAAGTCGATAACAGCTTTTTCGTGGATCGGTGTTCCAGTACTTTTGCAACGATTGGGTGTTTATCGGTCAGGCGTGAAAGGATATCCTCGCTGGTGGAGTATTGTTTTGTTTTCGTTTTTTGGGGTTTATCCGTGATTTTCAGCCGCTCAAACAGGATCTCTCCAAGTTGTTTTGGTGAGGCAATATTGAATTCAACCCCTGCCAGGTCATAAATTTCCTTCTCCAGAAATGCCATTTCTTTTTGCAAGACTGTTGCGTACTGGTTCAACACTTTTTTATCCAATCGGACACCGTTCCGTTCCATAGCAGCCAGAACATAGATCAATGGCATTTCAATGCCCTCTGCCAATTCCCGGAGATCATGTTCTTTTAATTCTTGCGTTAGGATTTCCTTCAGTTGCCAGGTAAGATCTGCATCCTCACCGGCGTATTCAGCAATTTTCTCAACCGGTACCGATCTCATACTAACCTGTGCTTTCGCTTTTGAGCCGATCAATTCTTCGATTTCTACCGGTGTATACTGGAGATATGATTCAGACAGATAGCTCAGGTTGTGTCTGCGTTCCGGTTGGATCAGATAATGGGCTAACATGGTATCAAACAGTTCACCTGCAACATCAATCCCGTAATTTTTCAGAATCTGGATATCATATTTTAGGTTTTGCCCAATTTTTCTGATCCCGGGATTTTCAAACAGTGGTTTCAGCTTGTCGAGAAAACGGTTTGCCTGATTTTTTTCTTCCGGTATTGGAATATAGCTTGCTTCATGTTCTTTTACTGAGAATGCGATACCAACCAGTTCAGCATCCAGGATGTCCAGTCCGGTTGTTTCTGTGTCAAAACAAAATTCATCCTTTTGGCTCATTTCACGCACAACCGCTTCCACCAATTCAATGGTATCCACAATGGCATAGTGATGAGTTACGTTGGATATGTTATTGGCAGAAGAAGCGGTTGGAACAATTTCTTTCCCTCCCCCTTCAAATAAGGAGGGTTGAAATGGTTTCTTCTCTGTTTCCTCACCCCTTCCCTCATCCAAAATTCTCCTGGCAATGGTTTTGAATTCCAGCATATCAAACAATTCCCGTAACCGGGTTTTGTCAGGTTCCTGTTTCAGGAATTGCGATTCATTAAAATCCACCGGTGCATCCAATGCAATAGTAGCAAGCTGTTTTGAAAGCTCTATCTGTTCCTTGTTATTCTCAATGTTCTCCCTCAGTTTTCCTTTCAACTTCTTTGTCTGTTCAAACAGTTCCGCAATGGAACCAAATTCTTGAATCAGTTTTTGAGATGTTTTTTCTCCCACACCGGGAGCTCCCGGAATATTATCGGCAGAATCACCCCAAAGTGCCAGTATATCAACGACCTGTTCGGGATGTTCCACGTGAAATTTTTCCCTGACCTGTTGTGGTCCCCAGATCTCAGCATCATCCCCTCCCTTTCTTGGTTTATACATGAAAATACGGTCGGTAACCAGTTGTGCAAAATCCTTATCCGGTGTAACCATAAACGTAGAATATCCCTGTTCTTCCGCTTTTTTGGCGAGTGTTCCGATGACATCATCTGCTTCAAACCCGGGTGTTTCAATCACCGGTATCCGGAATCCTTCAATCAGTTCCTTGATGAGCGGGACCGATTTTTTAATGTCTTCCGGTGTGGCTTCACGATTCGCCTTATACTCATCGTATAGTTTGTGCCTGAAAGTGGGTGATGGGGGGTCAAAAACAACCGCAATATGTGATGGATTTTCCTTCTGCAACAGTTCCTCCAGTGTGTTGACAAATCCCAATATGGCTGAGGTGTTTAGTCCCTTGGAATTGTATCTCGGATTTTTGATGAATGCATAATAAGCCCTGAATATCAATGCATATGCATCCAATAAAAATAACCGCTTTTGATTTTCTTCTTCTTTTTCCTTCATGCTTCCTGAGTATCTCTATCCATATCCCGTTGGGTTGGATTTATTCATTATCATCTGCATACCATTCCGCAAAAGAGGTGGCTGTCTCGTCTAAGCGAATGCGATATAGCTTAAGGTGTTGTGGTAGCCTGTTTTTCAGTCTCCCGGCGAAATGCAATACCAGGTTTTCGCAGGTAGGCTGGCAATCCATAACGTCATATTTCTCAAACATCTGTTCAATGTTTTTCAGCATGTGGTGTGGAGCATCCCTGCAAATCACCACGGCGTGATCGAACCGATTAATAATTTCCTCCTCTACGATTTTCTTCAAATCACCGAAATCCATGACCATCCCGTTTTTCCTGTTCTTCTTATCATCAATGGGTGTCCCAACAACTGTTACATATAACTTATAGGAGTGTCCATGAACATTTTTACATGGTCCATCATAATTCCACAAAGCATGGGCCATTTCAAATGTAAACTGTTTTGTAACGCGTATTCTTGCCATGGTTTTACGCAGTTGATGCCACGATCTTCAGTATGCCGAATTCCTCTCTTCAGGAACAAATATAACATCTAATTGTCAATATTGATTGTCACGTACCAGTATGCAGGGGGTAATAACAGATAAAAACCACGTCGATTGTGGTCCTGATCAGATCCGCAGGGTCAAAGGTTAGGGTTCGGTATGGGAAGAAATGGGTTTGCTGATCAACGATCACAGCATTGGCTGACACACTCGACTATTTGTCTCAAATTATTGTGCTTCAGAAAATAATAGGTGTTTTTACCATCCCGTTTTGACAGGAGCACACCCTTATCTTTTAAAATGCCCAGATGATGCGAAGTAGTGGATTGTTCAATGTTGAGCAACTCATGTATTTCTGTCACCGTTAGCTTCTTGCCTTCTTCCAGGTAACTTAAAATGGCTATTCTCATCGGATGAGCAATGGCTTTAAGCATATTGGCTGCTTTTTCCAATTGTTGCGGGGTAAGGTTATTCATTTCCATCTATCAGGTTTTACAGGATAACATACAAATATATAAATATATACTTCTTAAAAAAACAGACAATTATCATATTTAGATATGTTCTTGAATACTTTTTAATTATTATCTTTGCCTCCCTTGTTACTGCTTTCATGTCAACCATCAAATCCATTCATGCGCCCATTCATGAGGAGATGAAAAAGTTCAATGCTTTTTTTAATTCCTCCATGAAAAGTGCTGTCCCTCTTCTGAACATAATAACCAACTATATACTCCGACGAAAAGGAAAGCAAATGCGGCCCATGTTTGTTTTTCTCTCCGCCAAACTTCATGGAGAGATTGGTGATTCAAGTTACACTGCAGCAACCCTTATTGAGCTGCTTCATACGGCAACCCTGATTCACGATGATGTGGTTGATGACTCCCTCGAAAGAAGGGGATTTTTTTCCATTAATGCACTTTGGAAATCTAAAATAGCGGTATTGATCGGCGATTATTTACTGGCCAGAGGATTGCTTGTAGCCGTTGAAAATAATGAATTTGAGTTATTAGAGATCGTTTCCGGAGCCGTTCGTGAAATGAGCGAAGGGGAGTTACTGCAAATCCAGAAATCCCGGAAATTGAACATCACGGAAAGTGAATATTTTGAGATCATCCGTAAAAAGACAGCTACCCTGATCGCTGCCTGCTCGGCCTGTGGAACTAAAAGTGTCGGGGCGAATGGCGAGGTGGTAAATAAAATGAAAGATTTTGGGGAGAATGTGGGTATTGCCTTTCAAATCAAAGATGATCTTTTCGATTATCAAAAAACCGGAATTTTGGGTAAACCAACCGGGAATGATATTAAAGAGAAAAAAATCACCCTCCCTTTGATTCATTCACTTGAAAACTCCGGATCCTCTGAAAAGAGAAAGATTTTGAACCTCATCAGGCGACACAATCGGAATTCATTGAAAGTGAAAGAGATCATTCAATTTGTTCAAGCCAATGGCGGGATTGAATATTCGGTACAAAAAATGAATGAATACCGGGATCGTGCCCTGGATATTCTCAGCCAGTTTCCGGATAACGAGGCAAAAAATTCCCTGACAGAACTGGTTAATTATACCACCAGCAGGGACCGGTAAGAAGTTGGTATTTCTGATTACTCCCCGGTTGATCCATGAAAAAAATCATAGATTGTTCTTGCCCTTGAAGCGCCTATGCATTTTTCAAGCTGGATCATTTCTGCATTTTTAATTCCCTCCACCGATTTGAATTCCAGCATCAGTTTTTGAACGGTTTGAGGTCCTACCCCGTTGATATCGTCAATGATCGATTTTACCTGTTCCCTGGATCTTGTATTCCGGTGAAGCGAAATCCCAAAACGGTGTGCTTCGTTCCTCACATGCTGAAGCACCTTCAGGCTTTCAGAACTTTTGTTAAGATATAGCGGAACAGGATCTCCTGGAAAATAGATCTCTTCCAATCGTTTTGCTATACCGATAATCGCTATGGTACCCTTCAACCCGAGGATTTCAAGGCTTTTTACCGCGGCATTAATCTGTCCCTTCCCTCCGTCGATAACAATCAATTGAGGCAGTTTTTGTCGTTCGTTCAGCACTCTTCTGTACCTTCTCAGGACCACCTCGCCGATGGATGCGTAATCATTTGCACCTGCTACCGTTTTAATATGGAAGTGTCTATACTCCTTTTTGGATGGCCGGGCGTTATAAAAAACAACACACGAAGCTACAGCATGCTTCCCCTGAATGTTTGAAACATCAAAACATTCAATCCGGACCGGTAATTCCTTAAGTCTCAGATCCTGTGCCAGTTTATTTAACATACGCACACGGCTTGATGGGACCGATTGCTCCATTTTTTTTCTGCTTTTTTGCAGCCGGTAATGGGTTACATTCCGTTCCGAAAGTTTGAGTAGCTTCTGCTTATCCCCTTTTCGTGGAACGGTTATCCTGCATCCCTCCATTTCAAACGGAAGTTTGAAGGGGACAATGATTTGCCTGGCCGAGCTAAACATTCTCTGCCGTATTTCTGTCATTGCGAACAACAACAAATCCTCTTTTGTCTCTTCCAATTTTCTTTTGATTTCTACCGTATGTGCCTGAATTACAGCCCCATGTGAGACTTTCAGGTAATTAACATACGCCTGTTCCTCATCCTCTGTATAGGAAAAAACATCCAGGTTGTGCAACGAGGGGTTAACGATGGTTGATTTGCTTTGAAAGCGTTCCAGAATTGTAATCTTTTCTTTAACTTCATTTGCCTCTTCATATTGATAATCAGAGGCATATCGATTCATAAGATGGTTTAAATGGGTAAAAACGCTTTTGATGTTCCCTTTCAGAATGGATTCTATCTGGTGTATATTGTCATCGTAGTCACGGCCATCCTGCAATCCGACACAAGGGCCCAGGCAATTCCCCATATGGTATTCCAGGCAGAGCTTGAATTTTTTCTCTCTAATGTTTTCAGGGCTCAGCCGGTAGTTACAGTTCCGCGGGGGATAGAGCTGTTTGATCATATCGAGCAGCGTTCTTACAACAACCATTGAGGTATAGGGTCCAAAATATTTTGATCCATCATCGACCCTGTTTCTGGTATGGAACACGCGCGGGAAGGGTTCATTCTTTATGCAAATCCAGGGGAAGCTTTTATCATCTTTCAGCAATACATTATAACGTGGCTGGTGTTTTTTTATGAGGTTGTTCTCCAACAACAAGGCATCTGATTCGCTGTCTACAATAACGTGTGCGACCTCCCTGACATGCCTCATCATGATGGCTGTTTTGCCAACGAGGCTTTTCGAGAAGTAGGAGAGCACTCTTTTCTTCAGGTTTTTCGCTTTACCAATGTAAATCACAACGCCCTGTTTATCCTTGAACTGATACACTCCCGGTTTTTCCGGAAGCAGATCCATTCTGGATTTCAATTCTTCGCTGTGTTTTTTTTGATTTGCCAAAACCGAATGAATTTAGCCGAATGGGGTAACCCTCGTTCAGTTCACTATAGCTTTCCTGGTTTACTCACTGCTGGACTCATTTTCAAATAGTGTTACGGGCGAGAATGTCCGTACATCGAATAGTCCCTGATCACCAATCTTTAGTTCCGGAATAACCAGCAGAGCCATGAAGGAAAGGGTCATGAAAGGAGCCTTCAGGTGAGAGCCCATTCCTTTTACCAACCGATTTAGTTGAACATATTTTTCTGCGATCATGAGTCCGTTTTCATTGGACATAATACCACCAACCGGTAATTCCAGCCATTCTGCCCGTTCTCCTCGTATGACTGCAATTCCTCCTTTCAACTCATTGATAAGATTCAGTGCACGAGCGAGTTCTGCATCAGTGGCACCCACCCCAATGACGTTGTGACTGTCGTGTGCGATGCTGCTTGCGATCGCTCCGGTGGATAAACCCATGCCACGAATAAACCCAATGGCTGGTTTTGTTTGTTTATACCTGTTCTGTACTCCAATCTTTAACAGATCATTTACCGGATCCGTCACGACGAAGCCGTTTTCCACTGTTGGCTCAATGGTTTCTTTTCCCGTTATCAGTTCACCATCTCTGGCAACAATGACCTTCATGTTTCCTTTCCCGGCACGTACTGCAAGATCCTTTGCTGTAACAAAATTTTGAATGAAAAGATTGGGTGTTGAACGGGTTTTATGCGCAAACAACACCGTCCCATTTTCATACACAATCTGACCATCGACAATGGTCTTCATCACATTAAAAGAGGTTATGTCTTCCACCACGATAAGGTCTGCCGGGTCGTTCACCTGTAGTAATCCAACCTGCAAGTTATAGTGATTTTTGGGATTCAGGGTTGCTGCTCTTAGCAGGTTAAACAGGTCGGCACCGCTCTGGACACCTTTCTTCAACAACCGATTGATGTGTCCGTTTGCAAGGTCATCCGGATGGATATCATCCGTACATAACATGATATCATCCGGAAATTGATCAACCAGTGCCAGCAGGCTGTCCATATCCTTTGCAGCACTGCCTTCCCGAATCAGAATTCTCATTCCTTTTTCCAGTTTTTCTATCGCTTCTTTTTCGCTTGTACACTCGTGGTCTGTCGTTATCCCCGCCGCTATATATGCATTCAAATCATCACCGGTTAATCCCGGTGCATGACCATCAATTTTTTTATTCGCTGCTTTCGCCAATGCTATCTTTTCCATTATTTCCTTATCCCTGTGTATCACACCCGGAAAATTCATCATCTCCGAAAGATAATGGATCTCCTTTCGTTTCATTAACCGTCCAATCTCTTTTGTTCCGATCTTGTTTCCTGTGGTTTCAAACGGTGTTGCAGGTACACAGGATGGCGCGCCAAAGTAAAATTTCAGTGGTACTTTTTTGCCTTCCTCAATCATGAAATTCACTCCTGCTATCCCCAATACATTTGCAATTTCGTGCGGGTCCGATACAACAGCAACCGTCCCGCTTTTAACAGCTAGTTGTGCAAAACTTCCGGGTGTAAGCATGGAGCTTTCAACGTGTACATGGGCATCCACCAGGCCTGGCAATAGATAATGATTGGGCACCTGCTTTTGCGGTTTTACCTCCGCTATTCTTCCGTTTTCTATGGTTATCCTGCCAGGAAAAATGGTTTTTTTAAGTACATCAACAATAAATCCTTCAATAAAAAAACTTTTTTTTGAATTCATGGATTTATTTTTTAAAAAAAATGTTCCACGTGGAACATTATCTCCCCATATAGAGAAGCAAAACACTTATATCCGATGGAGAAACTCCACTTATTCGGGATGCTTGTCCAATTGTTTTTGGTTTTATTCTCATTAATTTTTGTCTTGCTTCCGTAGATATTGATGCAATTTTCATGTAATCGAATTCCTTTTCAATTTTTATGTGCTCCAACCGCTTTATCTTTTCAGCAATCCTTTTTTCACGTTCAATGTATCCCGAGTATTTAATCAATATTTCTGCACTTTCCAGTATCTCTTCTTTTCTTTCCGGAATTTGATCAATCATTTCCTTTAATTCATTCAATACCTCTGCCATTGCTAAAATCGACACCTGCGGCCTGAGCAAAATTTCTCTTAATTTAACGCCTTGTTTTACTTTGTTTGTACCCAGCTCTAACAGTTTTTCATTCACCCATTCCGGTTTTATACTCATCTTTTTTATGAATTCCAAGATTTTGTCACGCCATTCATATTTTTCCCTCATGATTTCATATCTCTCTCTCTTTACAATTCCCAGATCATAACCCAACGATGTTAACCGATAATCTGCATCATCCTGCCGTAATAAAATCCGATATTCTGCTCTTGATGTAAACATCCGGTATGGTTCATCCACTCCTTTTGTTACAAGATCATCGATCAACACTCCGATATATGCCTGATCTCTTTCCAATACAAACTCCTGTTCTCCTTGTATTTTAAGGCTTGCATTTATCCCAGCGATTAATCCCTGTGCACCTGCCTCTTCATATCCGGTTGTTCCGTTCACCTGTCCTGCGAAATATAGATTTTCTATTAATTTCGTCTCCATTGTATGCAACAGTTGTGTTGGATCAAAATAGTCATATTCAATGGCGTATCCTGGCCTGAATATTTTCACCTTTTCCATCCCTTTTACTTTTTTCAATGCCTGGTACTGTATATTCCATGGTAAGGATGATGCAAATCCATTGATGTAATATTCAATGTTATCATTTCCTTCCGGCTCTATGAACAACTGATGCTTTTCTTTATCTGCAAATGTTACTATCTTATCTTCAATACTTGGACAATATCTTGGTCCAATGCTTTTAATGGTTCCATTAAACAGTGGTGAATCCACCAATCCTTTTTCCAGAACACCGTGCACGCTCAGATCAGTATGGGTAATATAGCAACTTCTCTGGTTTTCTATATTGAATCGTTCATGCAAAAAAGAAAAACAATTCTTCTCCTTGTCCCCAGCCTGTTCGATCAATTGATCAAAATCAATGGTTCTACCATCCGCTCTTGGTGGTGTTCCTGTTTTCAACCTCCCAACCCTAAACCCAGTATTTCTCAGTTGTTTTGATAATCCTATTGCCGCTGGTTCTGCTGCTCTTCCACCTTCAATTTTTGTTTTCCCAACATGCATCAAACCATTTAAAAAGGTACCGCTTGTCAGTATTACGCTTTTGCATTTAAATGTTACATTCAGGTTTGTTAAAACCCCTGTAACTTTTCCTTGATCAATCATTATCTTCTTAACCGTATCCTGCCAAAAATCAAGATTATCAATACTTTCAAGCACTTGTCTCCACACCAGGCTAAATTTCATCCTATCGCATTGTGCCCTTGGGCTCCACATTGCCGGTCCTTTCGATTTATTCAACATCCTAAATTGAATCATTGAGCGGTCCGTCACAATTCCTGAATATCCTCCCAGAGCATCAATTTCCCGTATTATCTGTCCCTTTGCTATTCCCCCCATTGCTGGATTGCATGACATTTGTGCAATTTTTGTCATGTCCATTGTAATGAGCAGCACTTTTGAGCCCATATTTGCAGCAGCTGCAGCCGCTTCGCTACCTGCGTGTCCCCCACCAACGACGATTATATCATACTCCATTTTCACTTATCTTGTGTACCGGGATGCAAATATAACCATTATCATCCAGATGCAATTTATCAATATATCCTTTTGATTATCTGCCTATTAACTCGTGAATTCCGATAAATAAAATGACTCCTTTTTCCCCATCTCTTTCTTCTCTTTTGCCGTTTTATCACCGTATCCAATAAGGTGTAGTAAACCATGAATCATAACCCGGTGCAATTCATCCCAAAAGGTGCATTTATAGTGTTTTGCATTTTCTTTTACCGTATCGATGCTGATGTATATATCACCAGCAACCGTTTTGCCTTCCGCATAATGAAACGCAATGACGTCGGTAAAATAGTTACGGGAAAGATAGGTTTTATTGAGTTGCAGAATGGTATGATTATCGGTAAATATAATGTTTATGTCGCCTTCCTTTTTCTGTTCTTCACGCAGTATCTTCCTTAGCCATTTTTTACTTTTTGCTATTTCACTATACTTAAAACGACACGTTTCATTATGAAAATAGATGCTCAACGCTTCAAATATAAAATATCAATTCAACTTTTGCTCCGTTTTCAAAAAAATGTACCTCATCCGATAGTTGTATCATCAGAAAAACGCCCCTACCGTGAATATTTTCAATATTTTCGGGTGCTGTAGGATCAGGAACATTCTCATAGTCAAAACCTTCACCTTCATCTGCAATAAAAATTTGCATCTCTTTATCATTTACTGCCAAACGGATATCCACTTTCTTGTCAGGGTTTGATTTGTTACCGTGAATAATGGCATTATTAACAGCCTCTATGGCGGCCACCAGCACTTTACCATACACCTCAGCGCTCAATTCTATCTGCGAACAAATGTCCTCTATTAAATTTTCAATGATTCGAATATTTTTCTGTTTGGATGCAATCGTGATGTTCTTTTCCATGATTTCCCAACTTCATTTATCTGGTTTGATGTGGTAATCTACTTATACTTGAATAATTTCCAAGGGTTTCATTTTATTCCCACATTTTACTTTCCACTTAGCCATGGCATTGGATCCAATTTGTTCTTTTCCTCCCAAATCATAAAGTTAAGTACTGTTTTGTTTTCATCGTTATGATCTGTAAATATTCTTCCTATGAGTTGCTTTGTTTTAACCATGTCTCCCATATTTACACGCACTTCGACAATGTTTTGATATACTGAAAAATAGTTACCATGCTGAATGATAACTGCCTGGTTTGCCCCCGGAATTCCAATAATTTTTTTCACTTCGCCGTCAAAAACTGCCCTTGCCAGAGCATTTTCCGGTGCAGATATGTCAATGCCGAAATTCTCAATTTTTACACCTTTCAACACCGGATGTTCTTGTATACCAAATTTCCCTGTTATAACACCCCTTTCTGTCGGCCACGGAAGTCTACCTTTGTTGCTTACAAAATTATCAGCTAGCAGTTTTTCTTCTGGTGTCAGCCGGTCAAAATTACGCACCTTCCTTGCTTCCTCAGCAATAATTTTCTGTATCGCCTTTTCTAATTCTTTCGCTATTCTTTCCTTTTCCCTCAATTGTTGTCTCAGCTTCTTTTCTTCTTTTTGTAACTGCACCACCGCATTATTTTTCTCCTGTCTCTCTTCCGCCAGGTAACTCTTTTCGCCTTCATTTTGCTCCAACAGACTCCTTTTTTCCTCACGGTATTTCTCCAAGTCATTTACTTTATGTGCAATCAGATCACCCATTCTTTCAATAACAACAGCCTGCTCTCTTCTATATTTCGCATATTGCTGCAGGTATTTCATCCGTTTGTATGCCTGGTTTACATCTTTTGCTGCAAAAACAAATATCAATTTATTGTAGTTTTCTCTTTTCTTATAAGCTGAATATATCATATCTGCATATTCCTTCTTCAATTTTTCCAAATCTTCTTCCAGCAATCCAATCAATTCTTTGTTCTCTTCAATTTGTCTCTCAACAAATTGGAGTTCTAAATTGATGTTTTGAATAACATTGTTTCTAAGGCTCAGTTTTCGGTTCAGCAGTATTAATTCATTCAATGAGGTTTTTCTGTTGTGTTCCGTTTTTTTCAGTAATTCATTAGTTAAGCTTATCTCACGTAATGCATCCTCCCTCCTTTGTACCAGTTCATTTTTACTCTGTCCATGACCTGTGGCTGCAGAAAGGAACAACACGCAAATCAAGGTTATTTCCCACCTTACCGTTGCTATTTTCATGGTTTTACCAGTCAATTTTCTTATACTTTTGACCAATGCTGAAGTTCGTATTAAAATCAGTATCTATTGTAATCCTGTCCAGGTCTAAACGGCATGTTATCTGTTTTCTTTCATTATTAATTCTTATGCTTATAAGACCCGGAAACCATGTTAGCTCCACTTCCTTAAAATTCTTATACACAATATCAATTTCATTCTTCTCTTTATCGTCGCTTATTCTATTCCTCATCAGATAATAATTAATCGGATCAAATTCAAGATCATATCTAATCTTCGCTATTCCATATCCATCTGTATTCAATTCATTCAATGATACACTGCAATGGTTATTTTTAACATTCAGTTTTCGATACTTTTTGAAAAAATCTTCTTTCGTCTCTTCGTACACTGTTGCAATTTCATTTAGTAACAGCGACTGAACTAATCCGAAGTTTATTTGATATCCAATCTTCTTTTCCAACACGTCATATTTTCCATAATAATATTCCCTGTTTATTCTGTCAATAAATCCAAAGGAATCCGGTATGCATAAAATTCTAATCGCTTCTATGCCCACTGGATTCAGTATTGAAATGATAATTACCGAATCTCTTTTAATGCGATAATTTGCTTTAAATGAGAATTCAGTGTTTCCACTATGTATTGATCCCTTAATTTTCTTTACCCAGATACCCGGTATGCAATCTCTCCTTTTTACTGCGGCACTGGAAATATCTTTCACACGAATCTCCTTTGGGGCAATCCGGGTGGTCATTTCTGTTGTTTTGCAGGAATACAACCCACACCACACCAACAATGCTATTATTATCCAAACTATTTTTTCTTTCTCAATTTTCATCCATTCCCTGTTTATTCTCTTTTCGCCTTTTCGATTTTTGTTTTCAGCTCTTCTGATTCTCCTCCCAGTTCAGCTGCTTTCTTCCATTGCAGCACGGCTTTCTCTTTCTCTCCGAAAACGATCAATATATCACCGTAGTGTTCCACGATCTCGCTACTATTGCTTCCATTGTTTTCGATTGCTCTTTCAATGTACTCTTTTGCCTTATCGAACCGTTTCAATTTAAACAGGATCCATGCGTACGTATCAAGGTATGTCGAATTATTTGGCTCTTTTTCAACGCATTTTTTGCTCATTGCCAGAGCATCATCCAGTCTTTCTTCCCGCAAAGACAGATAATAGCTATAATTGTTTAATACAAACAGGTTTTTATTATCCAGATCCAGTGCTTTTTGAAATGATTCATCTGACATCCCATTGTTACCGTCATTTTTATAGATTTCGCCCAACATTGAATAGAATTGTACCTTCAGTTCTTGGTTCTCTTCAGCCAATTCTAATCCTTCCTGGAAAGCTTTTATTGCTTCCTTGTTTTTTCCAAGCTTCATTGCAGCAATGCCCCTCATTAAGTATACAGTTGGGGCTCCTGGAAAAAGTTCAATCGCTTCTCCTGTTTCGTCATACAATCGTTCATACTCTTCAATTGAATTCTCAACATAAAGCAGTTGCTCCCATATGATAAAGTTTGTTTTTTCCCGTTGTGTAACAAACCTCAACTCCACAGCTGCTTGTTCAAACTCACCCATTTTTATATGGTAATCTGCCTTTAGTGTTTTTACTCTTGTATCTTCTGTATAGCGGTTAGCAAGTGCCTCTATTGCCTGTCCAATGCCTAGTTCATTCTTCTGGAAATTTTCCTCATTTGTGAAGAATTGAATCATTATCTGAATTTTTTGATTCACGCCAACCCCCTCATTATCAATTAACTTGCCTATCATAGCGAACATCTCTTCCTGTTCGCCTCTATTTTTATAATATTCAATCATTGATAATTGTCCCAGTCCATTATCCGGATCGATTTTGAACAGCTTCTGGTATGTTTCCAATGCCTTTTCATCCTTCTTTCCGGACCAATATAACTCGGCTAAAATCCCATAAAACCGCACTTCGTTTGGATAGGTATTAATTAGTTTTAATACTTCATTAATGGCTTTATCCAATTCTCCTGATTTTG
>Ga0315539_1000048_pt1 | contig 80652 bp, 100 predicted proteins | sample SalMarSW160150MG_FD_203097 | JGI IMG/M metagenome (GOLD analysis project Ga0315539, IMG submission 203097) | Salt marsh sediment microbial communities from the Plum Island Ecosystem LTER, Massachusetts, United States - Salt Marsh Sediment SW1601-150 ...
TCCCAGTCCACTATAGTTTCCACGCATCCCGTCGTTTTCAGCAGTACACCCTGGACTGGTATCCTGGCTTTTTCACATATCCTTATACCTTCAAAAAGATCATAAAAACAGGCAACTCCTAATACAGCCTTTGGCTTTACTCTTTTCAAAATTCTTTTTACAAAAGTCCCGCCAGGAACTATGAATACTTTATATCCAAGGGCTTCTGTTTTTTCCTTGAACTCTTTTATGTAGCACAATCCACATTTGGTACATTCTATCCCATTTACCGAAGATAACTTTGCGGGGCATTTTATTGATCTTAGACACTGCGGCAGAACTATCACTCTCTCTTTTGGCGGTACTTTTTTGAAACTATCCCTATTTATAGAATTTTTTACATCTACAAGGATAGAATTAAAATATTTTGGATCCAAACCTATTTTTTCCACTATGAATCTTATTGGGGAGTAAAAAGCGTCTATCAATCCTGAAAATATACCTGAAAGAGGATATTTGCCTGTTTTGAAAGATATAAGAAATAACAAGACCCCGAAGATTATGAGAGATATAAGTAAAATCAGGATTATAATCGCAATCTCTCCTATAATCTCAAAGGTTAGAATCATAAGACTAATAAATATACTGTGTATAAAAAGATTATGAAAGCTGTTGGTATAGTAGGAGATAAAAAATCTGGAAAAACTTCATTGACCCTAAAAATTGCAGAAAAACTCAGCAAAAAATATAGGGTGGGGGTAATAAAGCATGCAGAAAGATTTGATGAGAAAGAGAGTGATACAAAAAAGTTTTCTGAGAAATATGTCACAGGGTACGTATCTGAAAAAAAATCCGGGATCATCTTCCCTGAAAAAAAATCTCTTGAAGAGATAATCTCGTATCTGAATGTAGATATTCTTCTTGTAGAAGGATTTAAAAATAACAGGAGTTTCCCGAAAATAAACTGTGGGGATTATAAAGATGATCTGGCAATTGCATCCGATAAAGATACTCTGGATAAGATAACTGAAAAGATAGAAAAATACGGCTTCAAACTTCCAAATCTTGACTGCGGTAGATGTGGATACATGTGCGAGAAAATGGCTTCTATGATAATCAAAGGTGAGGCTTCGGTAGAAGAATGTCAGCAGTTAAACGAGACGGAGATAAGAATAAACGGGAGAAAGATCAATTTGAACAGATTTGTAAGCGAGTTGGTGAAAAATGTTGTGACATCGATTGTACATTCGTTAAGAGAGACTGAGAAAGGAATCATAGAGATAAAGGTGAAAAAGTGAAAGTTTTTTTGATCTCGAATACTGAAAATCCTGAGAAAACGTGTGCCGCAGCAGCATTAACAAGTTACTGGTACAAAGGGGCAAGCGAAACATATGAGAAACTTACCAAAAAAGAAATAGAAGATATTTTAAAAAAAGTGATAGGGTACGGGCATATCTCTGTCATAGAGCATGCTTCTTTTACTTTCAGTATTGAAGGAGTCTCGAGAGCGTGCACTCACCAGTTAGTCAGACACAGAATGGCATCTTATACACAGCAGAGCCAGAGATATGTGGAGTTAAAAGATAGTTTTGTTGTACCAAAGAACCTCGAAAAAAATGAGAAGTATCTAGAAGCCCTTGAAAGCATCAAAAAAGTTTACGAGGAACTCTTGAAAACAACTACAAAAGAAGATGCCAGATTTATACTTCCAAACTCTGCAAAAACAAATATCATTGTAACGATGAATTCCCGTGAATTGCTGCATTTTTTTAAACTGAGATGCTGCAACAGGGCGCAGTGGGAGATCCAGGAGATGGCATGGAAGATGTTAAAAATATGCAAAGAAAAAGCACCTGTAATATTCGAAAACGCAGGTCCTTCATGTTTTTTCACGGAGTGCCCTGAAGGAGATTTGGCATGTGATCTCTGGAAAGGTTTAGAGGGTAAAAAAAATAAAAAAGAAATCATGAAAAAATATTTTGAGAAGAGGTTTGGGAGTGTGAAGAATTAGAAGGTTATCCTCTATATCTGTGAGGGGGATAATATAAATGAGTAGTCTCACAAGTTTACCAGTTTTTATTTAATAGTCTAAATAGTTGCAATCGCAACATTTATAAAGAATAGTTGCGTATGCAACTTTGTGATCGAAATGATTGAAAAAGAGGAATCACTTGGAAAACTTATATCGTGCATTTACAGATACAGTCAAATCTATATCGGAAAAGAACTGGAGCAGTATAACATCGGGAGCGGACAGTTTTCTTTTCTGAAGAGATTATATCATGCAGATAAAATTCATCAGGAAGATCTTGCCCAATTTCTCAAGGTGAATAAAGCTACCGGTGCTCGAGCAATACAAAAGTTGGCCGAAGAGGGGTACGTGATCAAAGAGAGAGATCCTGCAGACAGAAGAGCATACAGAATTTTTCTTACTGAGAAGGGAGAAAGATTGGAACCGATAATAAAAAAGATATCATCAGAATGGACGACAATTCTTTTATCTGGATTCACGGAGGATGAAAAGAAGTTTGTTATTCAATCGTTGAAAAAGATGTTTCGGAACGCATCATCCATAAAATAAATATGGGGATATTGTATGAATACTCGTGATTTGATGTCCCAGAAGAAAGAAACTAAGGGCATCAAAACCCTTCTCGGTGACCCTAAAAAAGCAATCATAACACTTTCACTGCCAATGATAGTAGCAATGTCAGTGCAGACAATATATAATGTAGTAGATGCAATCTGGGTTTCTGGTTTGGGTGCAGATGCTCTTTCTGCGGTGGGTTTCTTCTTTCCATTTTTCTTCATGCTGATGGCTATAGCCACAGGTATTGGCATTGGCGGTAGTTCTGCCGTATCACGGAGAATAGGAGCCAGAGACAAAAAAGGCGCTGATAATGTGGCTGCCCACACAGTCGTGATAATGCTCTTATTGACTGTAGTGATCACTATCCCTTTTTTCATATTTGCTGATGATATTTTCTCCTTCATGGGTGCTGGAAAAATAACAGATATGGCAACACTATATGCCCGAATATTATTTGGAGGTACTTTAATTATATTCTTTTCCAACGTCTCAAATGCGCTACTGCGTGGCGAAGGGGATGCTAAAAAGGCGATGTATGCAATGATGGCTGGTGCTGGGCTCAATATTATTCTCGATCCTATCTTCATTTACACGCTCGGTTTAGGTGTTGCAGGAGCCGCCTGGGCTACAGTAGTTTCCATGCTCGTTTCATCATTGATACTTTTTTACTGGATCTTTATTAGAAATGATACCTATATAACTATCACTCTACGCGATATCCAACTTGATAGGGGTATTATAACTGAGATTTTAAAGGTTGGACTGCCGTCTGCACTGTCTCAACTCTCCATGTCGCTCACTATGTTTATCCTGAACATTATTGTCGTACGAGCAGGGGGCACAGACGGAGTGGCTGTTTTTTCAACTGGCTGGAGAGTGGCAACATTTGCATCTCTGCCTCTTATTGGCATTGCTACTGCAGTAACATCAGTCACAGGCGCTACTTACGGCAATGGTGCATTCAAAAAACTCGATACTGCATATATGTACGCTGTAAAAATTGGTCTCGGCATTGAAATATTCGTTGCAGTGGCAACCTATCTTTTTGCACCCCAGATCGCCGCCCTTTTTACTCAATCAAAGGACGCCGCTCGAATCACAGAGGATTTAATAATTTTCCTGAGAATCATGTGCCTTTACTATCCCGCAGTGTCATTTGGTATGCTTTCCTCTGCCATGTTTCAGGGGACGGGGAAGGGAATTAACGCACTTATAGTAACGCTTTTCCGCACAATAGTTCTCACTGTGCCATTGGCGTTTGCATTCTCGTTAATTCTTCGCATTGGAATTCCCGGCGTCTGGTGGGGAATTGTCACGGGTAATATTACTGGAACGGTAGTTGCCTTCACATGGGCACGGTTGTATATACGAGGTCTGCTGGCAAAAACCTTATAAATACTCCCCATATATCTTTTTTATGCAAACATGGGAATCAGTTATTCTGTCACAGATACCGATAATAGTAGTAGGATTTTTAGTGTGGGCAGAGTTCAGAAAAATGAGGAACACTCTGGAGAAAATGGAAAAGAAAATGTGATGCCATGAAGATTCTGGAGGTATCGAACTTCTTTTATCCAAAAATAAGTGGCTCCTCAAGATACTGTTATGAATTGTCAAGAAGGCTTGCAAAGAAGCATGAAGTCAAGATAATCACAACTCAGTATCCAAAAAATCTTGAAAAGTTTGAAACTATAGAAAATATAGATGTTCTGAGAGTAAAATCCTTTGGATTGGGATGGAATATCTCTTCTCTATCTTGGATAGTCCCTGAATTGTCAAAAGAGGTAAAAAATTACGATTTTGTACATCTACATTCTTATCTTTTTTTGATATCGAATCAAACGGGATTGTTACGCGTTTTTAAAAAATTTCCACTCTACTTACATCTCCATGGGGGTATGGACATACCGAATCTTAAAGGATTCAAGCCGATCTTCAAGCGATATCTCTACGATCCCATAGTGAAAAGTTTTATGCTTAGAATGTCTGATAAGATATTATCCATCTCTAAAAATGATATTGTAGACATAAAAAATGCTTTCTGGGTGCCGAATGGTGTCGAGATTCGAGATTTTCCTTTTATTGAAAAAAAGCCTGAGAAGATAAACATAGGATACATAGGGAGACTTGAGGAATGGAAAGGGGTAAAAAGTTTGCCGCATATCATTAACAAAGTCAAAAAAATTAAGGATATAAATTTCCATATAATAGGAGATGGTCCACTGAGATCGTATCTTGAAAAAAACTGCGATGCAAAGTTTTATGGGAATGTTCCCTTTTCGGAGATCCCGAAAATCTTTGAAAAGATAGACATTCTTATTTTACCTTCATTGATCGAGGGGATACCCACTGTAATTTTGGAAGCTTTTTCTTCTGGATGTCCCGTCATTGCGAGGAACGTAGGAAGTGTCTCTGAGTTAGTTTCCAGTGAAAATGGATTTTTGGTAAAAAACGATGATGATTTTGTAGAAAAGATTCTTTATCTGTCAGAAAACAAAGAACTTATCTCGAAAATGGGAAAAAATGGAAGAAAATTGGTAGAAAAATATTATTCCTGGGAAAAAGTTGTGGAGATATTTGAAAAGGCAGTTTCATAATGGAGATAGATTTTAAGATGCCTCTCGATTGTCCTTCACTATCCAATGACTTCCCCCCGCATTATCCGATCTTCATATTATATGTAAGCACAACATTTATACATGCTTTTTCTATATTATATGGAAAGATGTTTTCATGGACGAATAAAAAATTCACTCTCTATTCTATCCCCCACTGATCGAAACTTATATAAATGATGTGTTGCATCAGTAATACATGGTGACAAAAACTCGAACACTGAATGTACGAATAACGGAAAAACAGTACAAAGAATTAGAAGACCTTATTGAGAGGGGAGAGTATACCTCCAAAGGTGAATTTATCAGGGAACTCTTACGTGAAAAATTTGATGAGTTTGCTTCTTATCTTCATAAAAAGGCTGAAAAAGATAGAGAAATCCATATCCCTCTTGAAAAATACGGTGAATCAAGAGGGTTGGAATGAGCTATGCTGTTTTTCTCCATCCAGATGTAGAAAAATATCTGGATTCTCTCTCACAAGACGAGAGAAAGAGATGTTATGAGAGTCTAAAGAACTTGTCCGACGACCCCTTTAAATCTCGATCGGGATGCAACATTAAAAAAATGAGCGGGAAGAAAGAGTTCTATAGGCTACGAGTGGGAAATCATAGGTTTCTTTACGTTATAAAAGAAAGTGATGTTTTCGTTGAGGAGGGGTTCAAACGAGAGAAAGGGTACTGAATATAAAAGAAGAAAGAAATCGACATTGTCGCAGAGGAAAAAAGTGAGTAATATGATCGCATTTAACTAGAAAATGAACGTGGCGTTATACGACAGGTTCATCTCTTCTATCTATGATAGAAGAATAGTATTGAAATGAACTCATATCACCGATTCTGACAGGAACTATTATCGATTGCATTTAACTAGAATGCCTCCTTTTCCGTTGGAAACTTCTTTTCTTTATGAAGCTAACCTACACCTTTTTCTTTCAATAAGAAGCAATATCTCCCTGTGTCACTTATCTATATACATTCTTTCTATATTCAATAGTTAAGACCAGCACCTGTAACTGTTTGTGTTTTATTTTGTAGAGCACTCTGTATTTGCCAATTCTTAGACTCCTAATGTCTACTCCAATTAAATGTTTTCCCAGTTCAGGATACTTCTCTGATTCAAAGACTTTTTTGAGAATTCTGTTTCTTACTTCTCTATCAAACTTTAACAAGTCTTTTTTAAATTCTTTATCAAAAATTAGCTCATAAATCATCAAATCTCATTTCCTTTTTTGTTAAGAATCCACCACGCTCTATTCTCTCCAAAGCCTCATTGACCTTTCTAACAGTTTCTTTGTTAGACAGAATCTCAATTGTTTCTCTCATTCTTTCCATACACTCAAGCATATCTTCATATTCCTTTTTCGATATTGAAATAGTATCACTTTCCATAACTTATCACCTCTATTTTTCTATATTTATTCAGTCAATTTGACAGGACAGAATTAATTATCTAACTCTGGACTTTCATAGTATTTTCATTATCTCTTCAGCTATCATTATCCCAGCTTTTCTCTGCGCTTCTTTTGTACTGGCACCCAAATGCTGCGTAAACACTATGTTATCCAACTTTAAGAGAGGACTATCAAAGGGAGGCTCGTTCTCGAAAACGTCTAAGCACGCGCCATATATCTCATTATTTTTTAAAGCATCGTAAAGAGCTTCTTCATCGATTGTTCCCCCTCGCGACGCATTTACTAAAATAGTAGTATTTTTCATGATTTTGAACTGTTCTTTTCTTATCATGTGTTTTGTCTGCGGTATCAACGGCACGTGGAGTGTTATGATATCGCTTTCTCGCAACACTTCATCGAGAGTCTTGTAAACGACGCTGTATTTTTTGGCGAGCTCCTCATTCTTTATAACATCGTACGCTATAGATTTCATATCAAATCCGCTGGCGATTTTTGCCACGTGGGCTCCTATTCTTCCATACCCTATTATCCCCATTGTCTTTCCAGAAAGTTCTACACCCATCAGATCTTTTTTGATCCATTTATTCTCTCTCAACGAAGAATCAGCTTTTGCTACCTTTCTGGCAAGGGCGAGAGCAAGGGCAAAAACAAGCTCTGCAACAGATTCCGATGACGCCTTAGGTGAATTTACAACTTTTATTCCTTTTTCCTTTGCAGCTCCAAGATCTATGTTGTCCAGACCTACTCCAGCCCTTCCTATTACCTTCAGGTTTTTGCCAGCTTCTATAACTTTTTTTGTTACCTTCGGTTTACTTCTTACAACCAATCCATCAAAATCTTTTATCTTCTCAACGAGCTCCGATTCTTCTGGGTTGTAAATGATCTCAACTTCATATTTTTCTTTCAGTTTCTTTATCCCCTCTTCACTTATTTTTGACGCAACTAAAATCTTCATTTTTTCACCTCAGAAATAATCTATCTCTGCAAACGTATGATCACAAAAAGCGCATTTAAAAGGTTTCCCTTTTTTTGGATCGTAATAGAATGCTTCTTCACACTTGGGACATTTTATTTTAATAAAGTCTTTCTTACATTTTCCCTCTTCCAGAAACCGTGATCTACAGTTAGGACATTTTTTTGGAGCCTTTTCAGCGCATACCATATACCCGCAACTTTCACATACATAGAGCTTCATGAAAATAATAGACGTATCCCTATATATCTTTTTTGGAAGGTGTGCAAAAGATTGTATGAAACGAGGTTTATATCATAACTTGGTTATACTAAAGAAATTAAGATTCCTCCAATAAAGAGAGGAGTCTCTCTAGTCTCTCTTCTAGCTCTACGAGTATTGGGCTTTTTGCATCGGATGGAAGATCCTTTATCTTTTGGAGAAGTGCGTCTATTTCATGTAACAGCTGATCCATATTCATCTCCACAGTGTCAGTAGCCCCTTCCGTTAAAAACTGCTGGAACTCTGCCCCGTCTTTAAGTACAATAACGTTTTCAGGATTTGAGGCTTCAATGAGTACAATGTTCGTGATCCCTGTTTGTGTATACCTTGTCATTGTAAGTTTCCAGTACATAGTCCCTTCCTTGAATATAGGTATGGGTTCAATGAGTCTAAAATCTGCCCAGTTTACATTCCTAAAAGTATCACTACTTTTTGCGTGTTCAATGGATTTTACAGCTCCTACACTTTGTTCATTTTCTCCTTTTGACCACGAATACACAGTGCCCTCTATTGCATCGACAAGAAGCACTTTCTTCAATCCATACGTTGTTCCGTAAGGTTCCAATGCCATGAACCACATGGGGATTGGTTCTCCATTTTCATCCTGTACCATGATAAGGTATGGCATGAAGTTTCCTTCTCCCGGAACGTCATTTAACTCTGTTTGATCTTTATGGGCAACCCATGCATTCCATACACCACGTTTGTATGCAAAACTTTCCCCGTATAATCGTGCGATTTCTTCGGGAAATACCTGTTGACCGTGTAATATTGTTTCTTCATCGATCTTTTCCGGTGATACATACTTCATATTCCCCTCTCCGTCTATGAGAACAACGCCTCCGAAAACAGGTTTTCTAAGGGGAACAAATGCCCAGCTGTCCAGTTTATAATCGATCTTTGACACCACTGTCATGATCTTTGTATTGTTATCGTAGGGAATGTAGAACGGATCACTGTAATCTGACCAATAATCAATATCCTTGTACAATCGCCAGTACAGGTTATCAGATATCCCTATCCCCTCTGCAACTTCAAGATCTTGTTTTATTTTGATTATCTCTGTCTCTGTCTCGCATGCATTTATGAACATAGCTCCATACGGCTTCATTCTATAGTGTATCCATGTTCCGTCAGGTATGAGGGCAGCGTTCCACCACATCTCTCCATCAAGAATAACAAAATCAAGTTCCCCGAGCCTGAACTGTTCCAGAGTTAAGTTATTTGTCATGTTATTCCTTGCTATCTGGTACGGCATTAATCGTATAGATGTAGACTCAGGAAAGGTATCGATTTCAACAATATTTGAGCTTATATCTTTATATATCTCCACTCTTTTTCCTTCTACCACAAACATAGACCCCACAAGAAGTGCAGCAAAGAAAATAGCTCCAACAACGATCGTCCACTTGAATCTATCAGAAAATAACCTGATCAGGATCCCAGCTCCTAAAGCTACAAAGGCAAGAAGAAAAGCAGGATTTGTGTAGCATCTCATGAAAAATCCATGAAAAAATGGCCTATAAACATACAAAAAAACCGATATAATCAGAACAACTATTAAAATTACTTTTTTAATTTTTGATATAGTATCTCTCAACATGTCATCTCTTAATATTCTATCTCTCAACATAGTATCGCCTTCTTTTTTCTGCTTTCATGAGTTATCTGTCCGTCTTTATAAATGTTTTTATAGACTATTCTTATTGAAAAATGTAGAGTGAAGTTCTCGTTCAACTGTTCGACTTACGGAAATCATCTCTCAATATACACAGATTTAAAAATAAAGAAAGCACACTATACACAAAACACCGAAGATCTACTTATAACAAAGGGTGATAAAAAATGAGATTCCATGCTCCGACAAGGATTATTTTCGGCTCCGGAACGATATCCCAGTTGAAAGAAATAGTCGAGAAAGATCTCAAAGTTTCATGTCCCTTTCTTGTCACCGATCGTGGGATAATAAATTCAGGCATTGCAAATAAAGTTCTCTCACAGTTCCAAGACATTTGTGTATTCGATGAAGTCGAGCAAAATCCTAAATCTACCACAATAAATAGAGCTGGAGAAATTGTTCGCACGATCAAGCCTGATTTCGTGATCGGTCTGGGTGGAGGAAGCTCTATTGATGCTGCCAAAGCCGTTGCTTTACTTGCAACGAACGGAGGTAAGATCGAAGATTATGAAGGAAAAGAAAAATATAAATCTCCTCCTATTCCCGTTCTTGCAATTCCTACTACCTGCGGTACCGGAAGCGAGGTGACATGGGTTTCTGTAATCACCGACACCAAACGAATGTTTAAAATGAGTATAAAAGGTCCTCGTATGTTCCCCGCAGTAGCTCTTATCGATCCCGACTTGCTTGTTTCTCTTCCGCCACCGCTCATTGCTTCTACAGGAATGGATGCCATTACCCATGCCATAGAGGCGTATACGGTAAAACCGCATACATACATCACAGATATTTTTGCTCGCAAAGCACTCCAGCTTATTTTCCAGTCTCTTGAGAGTGTCTATAAAGATATAAAAAACAATAAAGAAGCCAGGGAAAACATCATGCTGGGAAGCACGCTCGCTGGAATGGCTTTCGGCAACAGTGATGTTGGAGCCGTTCACTGTATAGCTGAAGCTGTAGGTGGTCTCTATGATATTCCACACGGTGTTGCAAACTCAATTTTTCTTCCTTTTGTGATGGAGTTTAATCTTCCTGCTGTAAAAAATCGTTATGCAAAGATAGCACGGCTTGTTGGAATCGAGGAGAAAGATGATGATACTGCAGCTCATGAACTCATTCAAAAGATAAAAGCCCTCTCTCACTCCCTGAACATCCCCTCTTTTAAAGATCTTGGCATCAAAGAAAGTGAATTTTCTGAAATCGCCCAAAAATCCTTCCAGAATAATTCCAATCCTTCTAATCCTAGAGAAATACACTCTGAAGACTACATAGAAATTCTTAGAAAGACATTTCACAAATCCTGACTAAATTTCTTCAAGATTTAAAACAATTTTTTCTTTTTTGTATTGTATGCTCATAGAAGCATGTGGCTTTATCTAAATTCCATATATCTTACCGGCCACTATGAGTATTATACCTATAATAATAATGGCCACAGCTTTAACACTCCTGCTTCCTGGAAAGTTTATAAAATCCTCTAATTTCGGTACGAAAAACGTTGCTATCCCAAGTATCACTAGAAGAATTCCAATCAAAATCATGATTTCCATTATATCGCCAATAATAATCTTTTTTGAAGTATAAATATCTTTTGTAAGATTACCTCATTTATCTTTTGGCAATTCTCCTTTTGCAGTAAGCCAGTGTTCAAGTTCATCATTGTGTTTCCCTAACCTTTCACTCCAGAAACTGCGGAACTCAGGAGTTCCTATACGTGTTTTATGGAGAGTATGATAAAAATCCCGACAGAACCCAAAGAACGTTTCATCACCGAGGAGATTTCTGAAATAATCAAGCATAAGTGCGCCTTTATAGTAACGAATAACGTATCCAATTTCGTCATTTTTTGGTGGAACTTCTGAGATAGAAGGTGCATCGTCTAGCAATTGCGCAACATATTTATTATATTCTTTGATATATTCCTTGAATTTTTTTATATGCCCATATATAACTTTTTTATTTCTTCGTGAGTTGGAGAATAATTTCCGCACTCGTCAATCATTCCACTTCTACCCTCACAAGCTCTTTATCCCTGTATGTGTATATACCCTTATTCTGAATGTGTCTGCATGCAACTTCTATCCAGTATTCGTCTGCGTTTATCTCTTCCAGTTCTCTTATGTTTATTCTTTTTTTGTTTGTTTTCTCTAGGATATCAAAGATCATTGAAGATATGGGTTTTACTATGAGACCGATCTTCTTTTCATTTATGTACTCGTAAACAACATATGCTGTGTCCTGATCTGTTTTTAGAGTATTTTTTATGTCATCTATTGTAATGCTCTGGGGTAATTTAGTCTCCATCTTTTTCTGTATGTAACTCGCAGCCATTCTTTCTAACTCCGATCTATTGAATGCTTTTACAAACTTTGAGAGGTCTATCTGAACGGTGAGATAAAGATCTGTTATTTTATATAATTTAGAGGGGGTGCCGCCTCTCGTATATATGTAGTTCACCAGCCCTGCCTCTTCTAATATCTCTAAATGCTTTGTTACGGTCGGTAGGCTCAGGTCCAGTACCTTAGCTATTGCAGAAGGTGTCATCCCCACCCTGTACCTCTGAAGGAGGAGTTCAATTATCTTTAACCTCGTCTCGTTTGTCAAAGAATATAGTACTGCCATTGCTTTTAGTGTGTCCCTCTTCGATATGGATACCATCAGCACCACTTAAAGAAGAAAAATGGAATTCCTGACATCAAGAGACCAAATACCAGGAGGAGCAGATGTGGCATTATCACGCAGAGAAACGATCTCCCAGGATCCAATCCATATACCTCACTCACCGCTAACGTTCTCAGAACGATAGACCAGAGGAAATGAGCTATACCCATTGCGATGAGTACAAAGAATCCCGTCACGGGAGCGAGAACAAATACCACAAGCCCGAAGGTATAAGAGAGTGCAACAATGTGTGAATATCCAAACGTGCATAAAAGGGACTCAAAATCGCCCAGACCCTTGAACACATGTTTTGCTGTTATGTGGCCTATCCCCGCAGTGATAATCCATGGGACGAGAGAGTATATCGTGTATACTACAGCTACTCCTACCGCTATCGCGAGTATGAACCCTGTAACTCCAGAAATGTCGATCTCCCAATGCGCAACATCAGGGTATATATGCACCCTTTCGGAAAGAAAATCGGCGACCACATTAGAGCCCCGAATAAGTCCTATCCCAAAAAGAAGCGCATTAAGAAAGTTTATTCCAAGAACTATACCTACAGGTTCCGTCATAGAGAATCCTTCTGCAAGTATATTCTGAAACGCAGCTCTGGGTGAAAAAATCACATTTTTTACCCTATTCACAAATTTCATTCTATCACCTCTATATGTCCTGTTCCAACATCTATCCAGATTTCGTATTTTACATCCTTCTCTGGATTTATCCTGTATATTCCTTCTCCTATCAAGTTCTTCTCTGAATTGATAGAAATAGCGCCTATATCTATGGCACAATGGAGTATGTACCCTGTATTTTTGTTCACAATAATTTTTGCAGCACCCGTGTTCACCTTTATATTCACAGTGCCTTCACCTTCTTCAGGGAGAAATACCTCCGCATTTCCTATATTGATATAGACATCTAAATTTTCAAAACTTCCAGAATTTAAGAAAAGCTTTGCGTTTCCTATGTTCATTTCAAAATTCAAGTTTTTGAATGTATCTGATATCGTACCATGTATATCGCCGACAGGCACAGAAAACATTATCGTAACCCCCAGATCCTCTATTTTTGGAGCTTCGGGAGATTGTCCCTTACTATACTTCACTACAGTAGTAATATCATAGAGAGACCCGTCCGATAATCTCATCTCCATATTTCCTATCTCTATATCTGCCAAAAATGTCTCTCTGTCCATCAAATTTTCCTCCACGAAATGATACGTCTTTGTTTCTCTTTTATCAGTATTTATGTACAATTCTCCATTCTTGGTTTTAACTGTGCATCCGCTGAGGATTACACAGCCTACTATAATTCCTACCATACAAAATTTTTTTATCATGCTATCACCTTTCCTAAACACTTAGTTTTCATATACATAAAAACTAACTACTTGTATAAAAACCTTTCGGTCGGTATTTCTATAAATGTTAATTTAGAGAGATCGAAAAAATTTTTATATGCGTATCTCAATAAAATATAAAACTACAGGTGACAAAGATGAAAATGCCTATTTGCGACACTTGCCTTAAGACTAACACTCTCTGCAATGTATGTAAAGAGAAGTTAAAAAGAAGAGAGATAACAAAATTGGACATAGAATTAGCCAGAACGCTTTATAGTATAGACAAGGACTACAAACTTGGAGATATAACATTTAAAAAATCTGTAGAATCTGATGGGTTAATAATAATGATCGTGGGTAAGGGGGATGTCGGAAGCACAGTGGGCAGGGGGGGAAAAGTTATCAGGATACTGAGAAGAAAGTTTAATAAAAGAATAAGAGTCGTGGAAGATACAGATGATCTGAAAAAACTTCTAGGAGAGTTAATTCATCCTGCTAGAATAACTGGGGTAAATATAGTTTATCCTGTGTCTGGAGATGCAATAAATAAGATAAGAATAGATAAAGCATCAAAAGATAAGATGCCCATAGACGTATCGGTAATTGAAAATGCAGTAAGAAAAATAATAAAAAAAGATATAAAAATAGTATTTGAGTGATTAAAATGATACTTAAAGGATGGATACATGAAATCAGAGATTTAGGAGGGATAAAATTTCTGATTTTAAGAAATAGAGAAGGTTTACATCAGATAGTCCTTCCAAAGAAAAAGATTTCTAAAGATATTTTTGAGATGGTATCCGCATTAAATAAAGAAGACGTGATTACAATAGAATGTGAAAAAAAAGATAGCCGGGCAAAAGATTTTGAATTCGAGTACCTGCCCTCGAAAATAAAAATACTCAATAAATCTGAGACGCCTTTGCCTCTTGATCCTGCAGAAAAAGTATCTGCAGAGATGGACACGAGACTGGACAACAGATTTCTAGACCTGAGGAAAAGAAAGATTTTTAACATTTTTAAAATAAGAAGCGAATTGCTAAAATATGCCAGAGAATTCCTTTTAAAGGAAGATTTCATAGAGATTCATACGCCTAAAATTATCTCTACAGCATCCGAAGGAGGAACCGAACTTTTTCCCGTTCAATATTTTGAAAAAAGGGCTTATTTATCACAGAGCCCGCAGCTTTATAAAGAAATGATGATGGCTGCAGGATTTGATAGAATATTTGAGATTACATGGTATTTCAGGGCTGAGGAACACAATACAAGAAGGCATCTTAATGAGTCAACTGCAATTGATTTAGAGATGGCGTTTATAAAAGATGAAGAAGATATCATGAAAATTCTGGAGAATCTTATCCATTATACTCTTAAGAAATTATTTGAAAACTGTAAAAATGAGTTAGAGGAAATGGGGGTGAAAATAGAGTGCCCCAAGCTTCCATTTAAAAGAATAACGTATGATGAAGCTGTTAAGATACTCCATGATAGAGGATCCAACATAAAATGGGGAGAGGATCCCGGGACGGAAGATGAAAAAATTCTTGGGAAGTATATGAAAGAAAATAATACAGATTATTATTTCATAAAAAAATTCCCTGAGAACAAGATATTTTATATAATGCCAGATGGAAAATACTGCAGAGGATTCGATCTTGACTGTAACGGTGTTGAGATCACATCTGGAGGACAGAGAATACATGATCATAGTCTTTTGGTAAAAAGAATTCAGGAATTCGGATTGGATCCCGAGAATTTCAAGGACTATCTAAAAGTTTTCAGATACGGGATGCCTCCTCACGGGGGATTTGGGATGGGGATAGAAAGGTTTCTCATGGAGATCCTTAAAATAGATAATATAAGAGAGTGTATACTTTTTCCAAGAGACAGGAATAGGATAAAGCCGTAGTCAGTAAATTTCTAAGTAAAATCCTGCTGCCTTCTTCTCACCTTATACAGATTTCTCAAGCTCCCTATATGTGCAAACTCTACCCCGGGGGGTATATCCTTCCCCTTGTTCAAATAGTTCCACCAGTGCACTACGAAACCACCAACAGCTAGCTCCCTTAATTTATCTTTACGATATTTTGCCAGTTCCAGCTCGTTTTCCAATGATCTTACGTCAGAAACAGTGTCTCCACCGTTCAAAAACAATTCATCTACACGTTTCAAAAGAGTTTTTATTAAAAGGTATGTTATTGACTCGGATTTTGTTTCTAATGTTGTTCTAGGTTCCACAGAACCATTTTGCAAGAATATTCTTTTTGTAGATATATTCCCTATCATCTTAATTGTATTTGGGCCTATGGATATAAACCTCCCTTTGTCTATGTCTCTCAAGTCAACTACCTTTTCTATGCCATTCTCATCTTCTATCAAGACGTCTATAGGTAGTATAATATCTATAACGCCGTTGTCTATTTTTTCAGCTATTTTTAAAGCTTCTGCTTTTGTAGATTCCCATTTTACTCCAAAAAAATTCTCTATAAGTTCTTTGTTCAGTTTTCCAATAGTGTGTGGAAGTGTTCTTCCTAGAGAAGGAGCTTTGTTTATAAGTGCCCAGAGAAGAAGTACAAAGATCGGCCCTCCATCTAAATTTACCAATAGATCCTCTTTACCTTCTGTGAGAAGGATAGCCCTTAATTTATCTCTCTTCGCTCCAGCTATCCCCCATATCTTTATATTGCCATTTTCACTGTTGTAAATTTTAGTTATGTCCTCCAATTCTCTGGCAAAATAAGAGTTGCAGAAACACCCATCAGAAAATACCCTCAATGAAAGACTGTCTCTATGACACGAAGATAGGGCACCATTGATCTTTGTGGTATCTTTTATTAACTTCCAAAACTCTGTATTTGAAGAGTTTGCAGGTGGATTTCTCTCTTCGGGGACTGTTTTTCTTACATTGTCCAAAAATATCAACGACTCTTTATATTTCTCATTGGCTCTTTTTACTTCTTCAAGAGATTTTACGAAAACAATATTCTTTACTTCTGGGTTTATGGGATCCATCTCTCTCTCCAGCATCTCTTTTAAAACGTGGAAATTCTCTTTAAGAGTTCCATCGGGGATAGAAGAATGGGATGTGCATAATATGTTCGCTTTTTTCTTCTGCAATTGTCTTATCGCAAGTATCGTCCTTACAGTCTGTTCCACTCTTAATGATGGTCTTGGGGGCTCATTAATATCTGCTCTTAAATAAACTGTATCTAAATCATAATTTATATCTGAAATATCGGCAAGAACTATGTCTTCTGAGGTCTCTATGATCCTCACATGATCACCTAATGCTATTTCTTTAGACGATATTTAAATCTTTTGTCGAAGGTGGGTGAAAAGTTGAAGAGTTTAGACATGTAGCGAAAGTTTTTAAAACTCAAAATCTATAACGTTATTATCGTAAAAAATGTTAAACGAACAAAATAGTCGTTGTGCGAAATAGTCTTTTAAAAAGAAAATAGGAGGAAACTACATGGATAAACCAAAAACTAATTTTGATTTCAAATTCATGTCTTTTGGCTACAAATTTCGCGATTTCTTCTTACCCCACATAAACACCTTGAAAGAGGCGGGGATAAAACCAGGGTTTTGTGTACTCGATTATGGCTGTGGACCTGGTAGTTATATAATCCCTCTTGCGGAATTGGCGGGCAAATCAGGAAAAATTTACGCTCTGGATATCCATCCACTTGCAATTCAGAGGGTTCAGAATATCGCTTCAAAATAGCAACTGACGAATGTGAAAACCATTTGTTCCGATTGCAAAACTGGATTGCCAGATAATAGCGTAGATGTAGTTTTATTATACGATACCTTTCACGTGCTGAATGACCCAAAGGGAGTACTAAAAGAGTTATATCGAGTATTGAAAACAAATGGGTTTCTATCATTCAGTGACCACCACATGAAAGAAAATGAAATACTGTCTAGGGTAACAAATGGGGGATTGTTTAAACTATCGAGAAAAGGCAAAAGAACATATAGTTTCTTGAAATATGAATAGTAACAGGCGATTTCACACAGCATAAAAAATTCGTGCCTTATCATACTCACTCAAATTTTTGCTTTGTAAAATTTCTTTTATCCTCGATACATTACAATAATAAATTGCAGGACTTGCTGAAAAAAAATTATGTATCATTAACCTGTACAAAGTTTTATGAAGGAAGGTCTAAAAGAAATTGTTATCGAAAAATATTCTCGAAAAGAGGAAATAGAAGAATCCATCAAAAGTGTAGAAAAAGGATTGAGTAAATCTGAAAAGTTCCTGATCGATAAATGGTTTAAATTTCTTCATAAGAAATAAATTTAACTCCTTTATATACCTTGATAGGTGGAAAACTTTTTGTAACGACGATACCTTTTATTTCTTCTATTTTAGCAACATTAAAACTACATTTTTTACATATTTCCTTTAAATTATTTTTTACATACGTTATTTTTTCTAACAAACTAGGAATCTGTTTAGGTTCTCCACATGTATATTTAAGACCATCAACTACTCCTTTAAGGTCTCTTTCTCTATAGATATGAATTCTTCTACTTTCAAAAAAAGGTTTAATATCCCATGCCTTTACTTCCGCAACGAAGAGTGTTTGGTCCTTCCATACTAAGTGGTCTATTTCAAAATTTGGATTTTTTTTCTTATCTTTAAAATTAGGATATACCTTTCCTCCTTCTTTTTCAAATAACTCTTTTACTTCTTCTTTTTCGAATTCATGGCTTTTTTTATTATGCACTTCGATGTATTCATCCCTATATAATAGGGGGTAAAGAAATAACGCAATTATCTTTGTTGTGCTTATAGGTGTAAAAATATTTTTATCCAATTTCACAAAAATTGGAAAAATATCTTGATTCTTTTTAGAAAAAACTAAATTCTCGTAGGCAACAAGTGGACTTAGTCCTCTAATATTTCTCCTAACAAATTCCTTAAACTCATGCGGTCGTACTGTATTTAAAAGTCCAGGCACCTCGGGTAATGAAGTAAATATCTTTAGTAAGTGGCGAGGAGTAATTTTTGTTTTTTTGAGATAATCAAAATCAAAAATAGTTTTAAAAACAATATTTGATTGTAGGCCATAAAAAAGTGGTGTAAGAAAAGGATAAAGTACATCTATTGTTTCTTTTACGGTTCTTTTCTCAATTTTTTCAAGATTTTTTGCCATTTCATATTCTTCTTTGTGTTTCTCATAATATTTTTCAGCTTCTTCTTTATTCGTGATATTGTGTAGCTTTAAAGTATCTAAAATTACTTTCCATTCTTCATTGTACACAACAAAAAAATTCTTCATCAGCCACATATAGTTCTTGGTTTCAAGGTCATTTAATTGAAATTCTTCTTTATAAGATACATATGCGTAACCATCTCTAACCGAGATCAAATCCCCCAATTGTCTCAAATAGACCTCAAAACTTTTGATTAATTTTGAAGTATTATTGTCATTGGCTTCTTCCTTACCTCCAGTTTCATAATTTTTCATAACTCTCTTTATCAAAGCATTCACAGATAAAAAGTCTCTAATGGGAAATATAGGTCTTTCATGAAACATTTCAGAACACATCTTCTCCCTGTACTGTATTAACCAAGCTATCAATCTTTTTTTATCAAAATTGTCAATTACTTGAGAAAATGCATTGTTAAACCAATCTACTCTTTTTTTTAATACAATCAAAGAAATATTCTTGGAGAGAATTTTCATTCCATTACATTTTGGACACATTAACTCGTCTTTAGCTTTATCTAAAATTAATTTATGACCACATTTTTCACAAGGCATGATTAAAACTAAGCTATATCCCCTAATAAAATTTATGGATACCCATATTACCTAGATTCTTATTATTTTGAGTGTATCCTTCCTTGTTTTTAAGAGTTAAATATAACAATTTTGCTAAAAATGCGCCCTGCATTGTTATCTCAATGAGTCCTCAAAAATCATTTAGAACTTCGTAAACGCTCAAGTCGTTATGTTAACATAGATTAATAGGATCTATCGAAGATAGGTGAAAAGATAAAGAAGCATTTAAAATTTTAAAAGAAGAAACAAAAGCTCGTGGATGGAAATATTGAGTTGAGAACAACTCTTATTCATAACAAAGAATATACGGAAAATCTTTGTTTTGCCTCGTATAACATTGTACCGACAATGGGTTAAAGATTTTGCTGGTGTGTTTTCTATCTTTGTGAGGAGAGATAAGAAATTTAGGGATCAAGTACCTAACGCCCACTAAGAAGTTTATGCACTTTAGCGAGCCATTCCCTGATTTCAATGGATTGGGGACACTTCCCCTCACACGCTCCACACTGAACACATTTATCTGCCCTTTCTTCTTCCTTGATGAACTGATACGATCTCCGTGCGCTTTCCTCATCGTTGTACATTACCGCTTCGTTATAAATCTCAAAGATGCGTGGGATTCTAACACCGTTTGGACAGGGCATACAATACTCACATCTTGTGCACGGTATGGGGCAGAGTTCGTGGTATTTGTCCCGTACTTTGGTAATCAGATTCAGTTCATCGGTCGTTAGCAAGTCTGATTCCGATCTGCTGGCACTAACAACGTTTTGCTCCACCTGCTCCATGGTACTCATGCCACTGAGTACAATAGAAACCTCGGGGTGATTCCACACCCACTGCAGTGCCCATTCGGCAGGGGTACGCTTCTGGGCGGCAGTGACCCAGAGATTCTTGATAACTTGGGGAGGATTACGTGCGAGCTGGCCTCCCCGTATGGGCTCCATTACCACTACAGCCAGCCCTTTACGCGTTGCATATTCCAGTCCCTTGGTACCTGCCTGATGATCCTCATCCATGTAGTTATATTGAATCTGACAGAAGGTCCATTCATATGCATCGACAATTTTTTTAAATACCTCATACTTATCGTGAAAAGAAAATCCCAGGTAACGGATGCGGCCATCAGCTATTGCTTTTTCTGCTGACTCGAGCACATTAAACTCGAGTACAGTACTCCATCTTTTCTCGTTCAGTGCATGTAGAAGATAAAAATCAATATATGTCGTCTGTAGTTTTTGAAGTTGCTCGTTAAGATAACGGTCAAAATCCTCGGGAGTTTTAAGAAGCCACATAGGCAACTTGGTAGCCAGCTTGATCCGTTCGCGGTAGCCGTCCTGCAGTGCTCTGCCCAGAAACAGTTCGCTGTTCCCTTTATGGTAAGGATATGCAGTGTCAACATAATTAACGCCGTGGTCAATAGCGTAACGCACCATGCGCGTGGCTTCTGGTTCATCAATTTTACTAGGATCACCTTCAGTAACAGGTAATCGCATGACGCCGAAACCCAGAGCCGAAGGTTTCCAATCCAAGGAGCCAAAAGTTCGATATTGCATATATATTCTTTCGTTTCTTTCATTTTAAAGGTTATCCAAGATTCGCGAATACAAAAAAAAGAAGCCAATTGCACAACTATTTTCTATCAAACTCTAAGAATAGAAATTCAAGAAATCTTAGTATATTCTTGCGAGGAGTTAGCGCTCCGGTATTTTTGAAGCTATTTCCTCAATAATCTTAATCCTTTCATTATCTTTTTTTATTATTTCTATTTTACTCCATGAGTTCCTCTTTTTTGTGATAGTTTTCCTATATGCTTATAAAATTTTCTATCCTTTTTTATATCGTCTTTGAAGCTGCACATTCATTCTTTGTAAGAAATGTATTCATAATAATTTTCAACACAATCAGGATTCTGAACGGGGAAGGGCAATGATTCTACAACTGTCTTGGTTATTTCATGTGCAAAAATTCTGCCTTTATCAGTTAGGGTTCCGTGCCTGATGTATCCTGAAAGTTTCAAGATCCGAATGAAAAACTTTATGTGAGATGGCAAATTATTATAATCATCACATTTAAGGTCATAAATCATCCTTGCAAATTCCCGCCATTCATCACTTGTTTTGGTCTTAGGGGCAACAAAACCTATCCTTTTGCCATTCCTGAAATTCTTGATGTAGGCATCCAACTCGGGATTTACAACTTTCCAGCCCCCGTATGTTGAAAACGCAGAAGGTCCGAATCCTGCATAATTCTCCATAAGCTCGTCTCTTGATGAATCGTAAATGTCATCACCAAGTGCAAATGTCCACACACTTTTTCTACCGTATCCATATTTCTCTAGCATTTTACCCGCTTCTTCGATGATCTCAAACTGTTCTTTAGAAGTTCTACCTGGTGTAGCTTTCAATCCTCTGATTACCATAAATGGATATATCGTTATCTGATCTGGCAGAATGGCTGATGCTTTTTTTATATCATATCTGAATGCATTCGTATCTTGATTTGGCAGACCAACCATCATATCTACATTCACCCATAATCCAATAGATTTTGCAGACCCTATAATCTCCTTTATGTGTTCGTACTTAGCAATTTTTCTTCCTGTCTTACCGATCACCTTATCTGAGAAACTCTCTACCCCAATACTTATCTTCGTAAATCCACCTCTTTTTAATCCTTTCAGATACTCATCAGTTAAAAGAGCTGGCAATAATTCTATGCCCATACTGTTTATCTGAACCTTGCCTTTCAGCCGTTCAATTATATTATCTATCTCATTTATTGTCAACGTGTTAGGCGTTCCTCCTCCAAAATAAACCCACTTGGCTGGTCCATTCATATCTGTGTCCTCTATTTCTCTCAGGATTGCATTCAAATACTGCATTTTTAATCTTTCCGAGAATATTTCTTTGTAAAACGGACAGAAGGAACATTTTGAATAACAGAAAGGAACATGGATGTAAATCCCAAAATTCTCATTAAATCTGGACTCAGGTATTTTCATAAATCGATATAGTGTCTTTTCAAAGGATCTCTGCATCATTTTCTTACTCATTGAGATAATCATATTTATGACCTCTTTTGTGCAATTTCAGATGACTCGTTTAGATACATATAGATGTCTCTTCATTATTTTTAAACTTTTACGTCACATTTGTTGAATGATAGTTTCTATATCTACAACTAAAGATTTCACAAAGTTAGATCAGTGTATCAGTCTCACCACATCACAATTTCTTATGCTTCAAACGCTGTATTTCCGAAAACTTTATATACTCCCCTCATAAAATTCTATAGACTGTACAAAGATATACAAAGTAGGTGACAAAAATGGATGTGTTAATAGGTAAAAAAGGTCCTATGGCTTATGTATTAGCTGTAGTAACAGGGTTTAATGCTGGAGACGAGGTCGTTATAAAGGCAAGAGGAAGAAATATATCTAAGGCTGTAGACGTTGCGGAGATAACAAGGAACAGATTCCTTCAGGAAGCCAAAGTTGATAAAATCGAAATAGGCACAGAAACTATTGAAGATAGGGCTGTCAGCACAATGGAAATAACAATGTCGAAGTAAGGAGGAGTTTTAGTGGGAAAAAGGCCTAGACGATGGAAAAAAAAGGGAAAAATGCGCTGGAAGCATAAAAAGAAGAGAATGAGAAGGATGAAGAAGAAGCTCAAGAGGAGGAAGTGATTTAAAGGCCTGAGTAAAGTCTCTCCCATAAAAAATCTGGCAATTTATTTTTTATTATTTTTTTCCTTACTTTCTCTATATTGTATTCTATTCTCTTTCTTTCGATCTTCATTTTTACAGGATCGAGAAAAAACATACTTGCTTTTGGGTTTCCGTCTCTCGGCTGCCCGACAGCCCCGGGATTTAAAACTAATTTTCTGCCTATACTCTTCACCATAGGGATATGAGTATGCCCCAAAATCAAAATGTCTGTATCTTTTAAAAACATCTCAAAGTATGAATCGGGATAATTTGGATAGATGTACTGAGTAACACTAGTTGGTGAACCGTGATGAATCGATATACTCTTATTTTCTATTTCTAATTCGATACTAAACTCTAATCCTTTCAAAAATTCTATGCTTTCCTTATTCAAAACAGATTTTGTCCATTCTAAGGCTCTTTGGGCATAGATATTAAACCCCGCAAGTTTGTTTATGACAGCATAATCGTGATTTCCAAAAACCCCTTTTACTCCCTTCTCGGTACATAGTTCTATAACTTCGTTTGGATTTGGGCCATAACCTACAAAGTCACCGCAGCAGTATATATCTCCCTTTGAGTATTCTAGAACCTTTTCAAGAGCCTCTAAGTTTGAGTGTATATCCGAGATTAAAGTAATCATCACTATATATTTTAGAAAGATCATATATATTGTTTGGCTATAAGGAAAGCCTTTTTTATTGATGAATTTTTTTCTCCTTTTTTTAAGATATAAGACTCCAATTCGTTTTCTTTTATTTTTTCCCTTACATGTTCCATTTCCTTTAAAAAAACATTCAGATTATGCAGGGCTAAAAGAATCTCAGCCTCGCTCGTACCTTCTAGAAAATCATTCAGATCATAGTCACCGCATATGAAACAGTCGCACTCTGGAAGTTTTTTTACCTTTCTGAGTTTAACCCTTTTCAGTGTCCCTGGATCTATGTACTCCTTAAAAGCTGCTGCCACCAAATACGTCCATGAGTCAAATGTTTCCACACCCACGTAGCTTAACGCGAATAACGCTGGAAATCCTGTAATTCCAAAGATATGAAGAGGTTTTTCATTTCTAGCCGCTGAAACAACATTTATCAGCATGTTGTAATCCCTCTTTTTAGGAACTAAGGAACCTACGGCGTATCCATCAAAACCACTGTCAAGACTTTTTAGATATTTTTTTATATCCGCCGGATTGTGACCGTGAACTGCTGAGTATAAAAGCATTTTTTTATTATTCTTTAACTTCAAAGCTAAATTTGAGTTATAGATGCTTCTTTCCATTCTATTTTCTTTCTCTTCCAAAGATAAACCTGGAAGAATAGGATAGTCAAATGTTATCCCTATGTCGCATCCGGATTCTTCCTGATATCTCAGTACAAACTCTTGCTCCAACTCTGCATTCTTTTTCATAAACTGGAATCCGCCTGAATCTATAATTATCGGTTTTTTTGTTTTTAAAACTCTGTGTATCCCATTTTCACGGATTTCATCTTTTCTACTATACTGGAGAATATGATATAAACTTAAAACGGTTCCCTGAGCTAAATCCCATGGAGCAGGGAATTTTTTTTCTATCCACAGATCCCAGATGCCGTAAGAAGCTGCAGAGACGGGAAGTAATGCAGGAGTTTCTATACACCCGTGAGCTGTTTTTATTTTTTTACAATCCATGTTTTATTTATATTTTTTGGTTATAAATAGAGGGGGTATAAAAAAAATATAATTTCCGTAGACTAAGAAAAGGAAAATTATTTAAGTAGCTAAAACAATTCATATAGTACACGAGTCATATGGTAAAGGGAGTATGTAGTACTGAACTCATAATTTCATTAAGAAAAAGTAAGGTACGTCAGATGGTATTAGAATATCTTGTTAGTATATATCCTGAAAAATCATATCCATCGGAAATTGCAAGAGAAACTGGTCTTGGAATTAACGAAGTGTATGGGGCTCTGAATGGCGTATCTAACAGATATAAAAAAGAAAATAGTTCGGTCGATCTCAATCTAGTGAAAAAAGAAAGAAAAAACAATATTTGAGTATACTCTGCTACAGATTTAGGATGTGAAACATGCAGGTTGTTAATCGGATGATACTTCAATTGATTAATCAATAGAAAGAAAAGCATTTATAGTCCCATCAGAAAGGGAATAGTACCATGGTAATAACATTGACCTGGGGATGAGATGAAAAAAATAAGAAAATATAAAGAGGTGATAAAATGAATAGAAAAATGATGAGTTTGTTTGCTGTTGGACTCTTTATAGTAGCGATGCTTGGAGTATTAGGTACAACTGCAGCTAAAAACAATTCTCTCTTGAGAAATCCATCGATTCAACAGTCGGATTACTATAGATTCGTCTTTACTGTTGATTATGCAGGAAGAGGTCCAGTTTATTTGATTTTTGATGGGGAAAGAAAAGAGATGCAACAGACCAAAGTAGGAAGCGATACTTATATTGCTCGAGTAGCTTTTTCTTCTGGTGATCATCAATATGCCTTTATTTGCGGTTCAGCATGTTTACCAAATCAAGGCATGTATAAGATAAGTAACACCGAAAATCACTGGATACTTTTAAATTCAGTAATTAAGCACTTTCTCTGGAAAATGGAAGAAGAACAGCAATTAAGAACAAAACTTGAAGTGGAGGATATTAGTGTTACTGATCTAGAAAGACTATACAATTTAGAAACGAATCGTATTCGTGCATTGGCGATGGCACAGGGGACTTTATGTTATCTCCAAGATTCACCACAGAATTTTGACAAAAATAAATTGTTAGAGCAATTGATCACCGCATGCTTAGAATATTCTTGGCTTCCTGACGTTCCAAAACAGTATTCAAGCTTAGGAAAATTCTTTCAACAGAGTGGAGAACTTTATATGGATGATGCTATTATGACATATTCAAAGCTTGCTTCTGCTAAAAAAATATATAAAGATCCAAAACAGGAACTTCAAACGCTTGAAAGAGCGATTGAAGAACTTAGATCAGCAAAAAATACTATGCAATGGACAGCTATTGCGGATGCTTCCGAAAATATCATAAGTTCTACAGAACAGCTTGCATGCATTGATGATCAATTTCTTTCTGCCTTGAATCTGGGGATAAGACACCTTTATGTTGGAATTGCTGCATTCTATGGTGATGAGGAGTTTGGAAAACAGTGGATCAAGGAAAATACAAAAACAAAATTTGAGGCGAATATCTCTAAAGAAGAATTCAAAATTGATCTTCCTCAAAAAGAGAATACTTCTGGATGTTCAGTATGCAAGCCTTCTCTCAAAACGTCAAGAATGGAAAAAAATAAGGGTAGCGTAGTTAAGATCAACAAGAACAAGTTATTCTTATACAGGATACACAACAAGAAGCGCACAAAAACAGGTTTATGGCAATACATACCGAGTAGACATAGATGTTTATTGGGGGAAACTTAAATATCAGCCCCGTATGGATTATACAGTGGATGTAGTAGGAAACGCTTCTGAGGTAAGTTGGATGGATGTAGGATTTGAGTCAGCCGGCTGTTTAGGTGTAGCCTGGACTCCCCAAAGTTATACAAACTGGATGAGTCATGAATGGACTTACAGACTACCACCTGATGGAGATCCAGCTACCTGTGACCAAACAGAGTGTTGGCTGTATCATTCCTGCGTGCATGGATTTGCTGATTTTAGAGATTGGACAATTTGGGTATATACAGAAAGATTCTTGGCCGGGTATCGGTATTGGTGGGAGTATGGCTCTTGCAATCCAGCTCAGCCACGATAGTGATAGACTATGAAAACAGGAAATCTAAAAAAATTGCAGAACACTATGACAACAAAGAGAGGTGTTCTCTCTCTTTTAATTTTTTTTCTTATATTTTCCTATCTTGCAGGAATAATATATAATGTCAGACTAAACGATGATCTTAAAAGAAAACTTCATTATGAAGAAATGGTACTTCCTGGAAAAATATCCACATTAAGCGAAGAAGGTGAGAATGTAATGGGAGAATTTTCTACCTACATTTCAGACATTCATAACAAAATTCTGGAAATTGGTTGTTTTTCCTGGATCCCCTATCGATCTGAGTACCTTTATGTTAAAAGATTAAATTATGAATCTTTTGCTAGTGGAGTTATTCACGAAGCTTCAGAAGAGGCAGGCACTGATCTTTGGTGTATAAAACCTTTTGAGAAAATAGACGATGCAGAAAAATTTAAAAATACAGTAAAAGAAAATCTTCTGAAAGATGTTGAGAAATACTACGAAAAGCCTTCTTTTGAATATATTGACTCAACAACTCCTGGAATTATTGATGAAAATCTTGTATATAAACTATGGATAGAGACACAATCAAATCTTGAAAATCATATGAACGGAGGAGAATACATTAAAGCATTTGTTGACTATAAAATTTTAGAGAATTTAGATCAATACCTCAAGCCACAAAAAGTAAAAAGAGAGCCTTCCGTTGATTATATAAGAGATTTCATAGAAGATCTGAAGATTTCAATCCCATTATGCATATCTGCTTGGCTTTTTTATTTGATTTATAAAATAAGAAAGATGTGAGTAAAATATTTATTTTTATTCCAATAATATATGGGAGATGACAAAAATGGATAAAGACATTATGATAGCTATAGTACCTTCAGTGATAGTAATTGCTCTATCATTTTGGAAGAACCAATTTCTTATGGGGAGTTTTGTGTTTCTTATAATTGTAGCGGCAGAGATTGCATATCGCGTTTATTTAAAATACATAAAAACGTTAGACAAACAGAAATAAGTGTATTAAAAAATATAAAAAAAATCAAACGTAATCTGCGACTTGCGGAGGTTCTGGTTTCAAGCCTTTTCTCTGTCTTATCTGGCGCATTACAGTTTTCTGAAGTTCGCTTGGCAACTTCTCAAAGCCTATCTGTTCAGTAGTCCATAAAGCTCTGCCTTCTGTCGCTGATCTTATATCGCTTGCAAAACCAAACATCTCTGCTACGGGAGTTTTAGCAACAACTGTTGTAAGCTCCTCTTCCTTCTTTATATCCAGTATCTGCCCTCTTTTCTGTTGTAAAAGCCTTGTTACTGCCCCCATATAGTCATCAGGAGCTGTTATAAAGACTTTTTGGATAGGTTCGTAGAGAGAGGCATCTGCAAGTATCATTGCAGCATATAATGCACTCCTCACAGCAGGAATTACCTGTGCAGGACCCCTGTGAATGGCATCTTCGTGGAGCTTCGTGTCATGAAGTTTGACCTTCATCTTTATAGTAGGTTCTTTTGTCAGGACGCCTTTGTCGACCACATTATGGAACGCTTCTATGACAAGTTCTCTGACCTCGCCTATATGTACGACTCCTCGTGTCATATTTACGTAAACATTGCTCTGATATACTTCTTCAACATTTTTGGCTTCATTTTTAGTCATGCCAAGCTCTCTCAGTTTCTGTGCTATCTCTTTTGATTTTACTCTTCCTTCGGGGATCTCTCCATCTTTTATCGCTTTGTAAATCTCATCTTCCAACGGTTCGACTGTTAAATAGAATTTGTTATGCTTATTAGGAGACTTACCTTCAACCTCTGGAGAAACTTTACTTATCCCCTCTCTGTAAACAACTATGGGCTCCGAAGTGTTTATTGCCACTCCTTTCTCATGCGTAATTCTATACGCCACTACCTCAAGATGCAGTTCTCCCATCCCAGAAAGTAAGTATTCTCCTGTTTCTTCATCTATCTTTGTTTTTAAAGTAGGATCTTCCTTTGCTACTTGTTTTAGAACCTCAATAAGTTTCGGGAGGTCTCTCGGATTTTCAGGTTCTACTGCTTCAGTCACGACAGGTTCGGAGTAGTGTTTTATGGCTTCGAAGGGATGTATTGGTTTATCTCCTCCGCATATTGTCTCTCCTGCGATGGCTTCTTTTATCCCTGTAAGTGCAATCATGTTTCCCGCGGGTACCTCTGCAACATTCTCTCTATCGGCACCCATGAATATTCCTACTTGTTGAACTCTCCTCCTTGTTTTAGTACCAACTATCCAGACCTCATCTCCAGATTTTACCTTACCCGAGAAGATCCTTCCAGTCGCTATCTCTCCAGCATGTTTGTCTATTATAATCTTTGTCACTATCATACCCAGGGGACTGTTTGAATCGCAGTTCATCATTGCTTTTCCTATCTCAGAATTGACATCGCCCTTCCATATCCTCGGAATCCTATATTTCTGAGCGTCTGAAGGACACGGTAGATGTTTTATTACCATATCAAGAATTACCTTATGTACTGGTGCCTTCTTAGCAAGCTCCTTTTCATTCCCTTCGTTTGTATAATTTATAATATCGCTAAATGTAATGCCTGTTTTTTTCATACGCGGTACAGAGATGGCCCAGTTGCAGTAAGCAGAACCAAATGTTACGCTTCCATCGTTTACATTCACCAACCACTTCTCTTTAAACTCTTTTGGTGCTGCCTGTCTTATCAACTTATTTACTTCCGTAATGATCTTCGTAAATCTCTTCTGCATCTGCTCAGGACCCAACTGAAGCTCCTTTATGAGCCTGTCAACTTTGTTGATAAAAAGAACTGGTTTTACACCTTCTTTTAATGCCTGTCTTACAACTGTCTCTGTCTGCGGCATTTTACCTTCCACGGCACAGACGACTATTATGCATCCATCTATTGCTCTCATCGCTCTTGTAACGTCTCCTCCAAAATCCACGTGCCCCGGCGTATCTATCAAGTTAATAAGATGATCTTTACCTTCGTACCCGTGTGCAAGAGATATGTTGGCAGCATTTATTGTGATCCCTCTCGCCTGCTCCTGTTCGTCAAAATCCAAGACTAACTGCTTTCCTGCAAGTTCCTCAGACATCAACCCCGCTCCTGCCAATAAATTGTCTGAAAGCGTTGTTTTGCCATGATCTATATGAGCTGCAATACCTATGTTTCTTATATACTCAGGAATATACATCAGTTTGTTGGCTAACTTGGCCATATCTTCTTTTCTACCCATTTAACTCACCTTGCCGACTTTGCAATCCTTTCAATTTCTTCTCTTTTACTTACTGCTACGCTTTTCATGTCGTAGTTTGAAGCTAGAATGATTTCCTCTGCAAGTGCAATGAAAAAAGATTTTTTTGAGTTGAACGCTTTTAAACTTGCTCCCAAGGCTATATACCTAAGAGCAAAATCCAATCTCCTCTGCGGCGACATATCAACAGCCATATGATACTTCACACCGCCGTACGTTATTGTCGTTGTCTCCTCCATTGGAGAAGAGTTTTCAATTGCCCTTATCAAAATTTCCAGAGGATTTTTCTTTGTTTTGGAGTTTATTACATCAAAAGCATTTCTCACAGTGTAATATGCTTTTACTTTTTTTCCAGAGTAGCCGCCGTCCCTTCTCATAAATCTTCCTCCAATCTTTTTCCTGGCAGAACCTGTTCTCATAAGTTTGTTGATCAGCCTTTCTGTGATGCTGATTTTAGCCTTTCCGAATCTCTTTTTTTGGTATCTACCACTCGAGTGAGGAACATAAACAGGATCCAGATTTATGTATCCTTTTAGTCCGCTATCTATTACCTCTACATTGAAATCCCATTTATCGAACAATTTTTCATCCATAAAATCACCTTATGGGCTTCTCTTTCTTTCCAGCCACCATCTCACTCAGTGCTACCCTGTTGACCTTGATGACCTTGAATCTGACACCTGGAATATCGCCCATTGATCTTCCTTTTCTTCCACCTATACCCTCTATAACTACTTCATCATGTTCGTCTATGAAGTTTATAGCTCCATCACCAGGACAGAAAGCTGTTACCTGACGTCCATTTTTTATTAATTGAACCCTAACACATTTCCGTATAGCAGAATTGGGCTGTTTAGCTTCTACAGGTACCTTTTCAAGGACTATTCCTCTTGCCTGGGGAGCCTTACCTAATGGATCAGATTTTTTATCCAATCCCAGTGCTCTTCTTTTAAAGTTTATATCTTCCCATCTAAGTTTTTTTCTTTTTTTTAGGATAATTCTTCCTGCGAACTCTCCTTTTGCCATTCCTTTTTTAGTCATGAGTTTCACCTCACATTATCAGTACATCCGTTATGTTATGATGTCTGTTCAGTAACGATCTTATCCTTTTTATATTTTTTCCAGACTTACCTATCACAAGTCCTTTATCTTCTTTTGCAATATCTATTGTTGCTATCTTTTTATTATTTCTCTCAGAGATCAGAACTGATTTCACTTTGATAGGCCTTAAAATATTTTTTATAAACTGCTCGGGCACATCAGAATATTCTATAACTTCAATTCTTTTTCCTGACATCTCAGATATCTTTTTTATATTCACTCCTTTTTTTCCTATGGCTAATCCTACATCTCTTCCTCTAACAATAAAAATAAGCTTGTCATCTTCCAGGATACAATCTACTACCTTCGCTCCTGTCATGCCCTCAAAAAGACCTATACACTTTATTTCTTCTGTCCCAAGCTTTAATCCCATTAATTTCCCTCCTATCTAGAGTCGATTGATAAGATATTCGACTCCCCTGGGCTAATTACGGCAATGACTGAGACTACATAAGGCTTCCCTGCCACCGTTCCTAGTTCCACCGAAGATCCTTTAAATTTATAAAAAGGGATTTCCAAGAGTTTGCAATAATACTCTATATCCTCGGTAGTATCCTCAGGAGTGTTCTCTGCATATATAATAAGTTTAACATTTTTATTTTTCAGTGCATTTAAACATTCTTCCGTTCCTATCAAAACCTTTCCGGTCTCAACAGCCTTTCTTACTTCGTGCGTTACATCCATACTCATTCCTCCTTAGGTTGTTTCATAGCAAGTTTTACTATTCCTGTACCCATTGGTATAGGCTGACCCACTATAACATTTTCAGTCACTCCTCCTAAATAATCTTCTGCTCCAGATTTGCCTGCATCAAAAAGATGTGTTGTAGTTACTTCAAAGGCAGCCTTTGCAAGTATACTGGATTTTCCTCCGCTGAGTCCGTGTCTCCCTATGGAACTCAGTTCGCCATTTTTTGTCATCTGATCTGCAAGAAGCATTATGTGCCTCCGGTCTACCTCCAATCCCTGTTCTTCCAGCACATTTGTGATCTCTTTTATTATGGCATTTCTTGCAGCCTCAACGCCCAAAACATTATAAATTTCCCTTATATCATTCGTAACTGTCTTTTTACCATCTACTCCTTTGATTTTCAGCACCTCTGTAATGTTAGAACCTTCTGTATATATAACATATCCCTCTTCTTCCTTCCTGATCAGTGCTCTATCTATATTTTTTACTCCTTTTAACTTGATATTTTTTACTCTATTTAAAAATTTTCTCAATTTCATCAAAGAAACTTTGCCTGGATCCAAAATTATTTTTAAATTTTCTTTATCTACGGATTTTGTCTTTTTTAGAGTATCAAGCTTTTTTAAAGCTTCTTCAAATATCAGATTTTGTTTTTCCATTCTTTCCCTGTCAAGTTCTAACACAACTTCCATATTTATAACATCCATCGAGATCTTTGTTGTTATGTCCTCTATTTTTGTTTCCTCTATCCTTGTAGCTACTTCTCTAGCTTTTTGAGGATCATTTTTATACTCCTCTTCTAAAATAACTGTCATTATCGGTGTAGAAGGCATCCTTCTCACATCAACTATCTCTATGATTCTGGGAAGTCCTAGAGTAACGTTCATCTCCGCTACGCCCGCGTAGTGAAACGTTGATAGGGTCATCTGAGTGCCGGGCTCCCCTATACTCTGGGCAGCTATAGTCCCAACGGCTTCTCCAGGCTCTACCAGCGAATATTCATATTGTTCTGTTGTTTCATTTATTATATTCTTTACAATCTTTCCGGGAAGTTTTTGCTTTCTGTTAACTTTAATAAGCTTGTTTTTTAACTCGTTCTTTATGGATAAAGGTAAAGATTCTATAGAATCAATCTTTTCGATAATTTTCTCTTCTTTCACTATATCGCCTCACTTTTAAGATTTTTATATATAATCCAATCAATATCAACAGGTTTTCCATATTCACTCTTTGATGGATCGACTCCATCTTCTCCGTATCTGAACTGCACTACTCTTTCCTGATCCTTCACCACTCCATTATATTCCGCCCTCAAATCCTGGAGTGCATTCATAAGCCTTCTCTGCATATACCCGGATTGTGCAGTTCTTACAGCTGTATCTACCAGTCCTTCTCTTCCTCCCATAGCATGGAAAAAGAATTCTCTTGGATTCAGACCTTTTTTAAAGGAATGTCCAACAAATCCCTGTGATTTTGCACCTATCTCGCCTTTTTTATAGTGAGAGAGGGATCTCTCGCCGTACCCTCTGGACAGTCTCTCTCCTCTCACAGACATCTGTCCCAAAGATGCAGCTATCTGTGTCAGATCAAGAATATTCCCCTTTGCACCTGTTCTTGCCATAATTACAGCATGCCTGTTCATGCCGAGGTGCGTCTCTGCTATCTCTCCTGCCTTGTCTCTCGCCTCTGAGAGTACCTGCATTATCTTGCTTTCAAGAGTTTCTCTTGTTGTTCTCCCAGGAAGAGGCTCAAGTTCTCCACTTTCGTATATCCTAATAAGTTTTTCCACTTTTTTCTCTCCCTCTTTGAGTATCCTCTCTATTCTTTCTGAGGCTTCAGCAGGGATATCTGAATCGTCGATCCCTGTAGTAAGTCCCTTCTTCATAAGTGCCCAGAGAAGCATCTTAGTACCTTTATCTATGAACTCTCTTGTAACATCATTTCCATACATCCTGACAAGTTTGCTCAAAAAAAGGCTTCTGGACCTTGCCTTGAAAGTTGAACCGTCTATAACACCGCTCACAAGTTTTCCATTTTTTATTACAACATAAGCATCATCAGGGCATTTTTCTTTGAGACAAACATCACATTTTCTGCAGATTTTTGCTTTGTATTCAAGGTTCATATCCTCTGGGATAAGAAGAGAAAAGATCTGTTTTCCTGTATAATATTTTTTTCCATTTTTCTCCACATGTTCATCGGGGAACTTGTCTATGTCTGCAAAATAAAGCATCTCTTCTGTCTCCTCTTCAGTGAACATTGTTCCCTCCTTCGTGAGAATATAAGCTCCAGAGACATAATCCTGCATTGCCCCTATCACAGGTTCCCCAAATCTTGGAGAGATTATCTGTTGCTGGACCTTCATCAAAATCCCGGCTTCTACCTGCGCCTCCTCTGTCTGAGGCACGTGAAGATTCATCTCATCTCCATCGAAATCCGCGCCGTATGGCGGACAGACACACAAATTAAGTCTGAAAGTTTTGTATGGCATTATTTTAACCTCATGTGCCATGATAGAAAGCCTGTGTAGGGAAGGCTGTCTATTGAACAAAACTATGTCTCCATCGCGAAGATGCCTCTCCACTACAAATCCTATCTCCAGTTCTTCGGCGAGTACATCCTTTATATCGTCTGTAACTCTCTTTTTCCTCCCATCCCTTCTTATGACGTAGTTAGCACCAGGATGTTTATCGGGTCCGTTTAAAATGAGTTTTCTGAGCTCTTCTATATTTTGTTCTGTTGCCTTTTCAGGGATCGTAAGCTCTCTGGCTACTTGGATCGGGATCCCTATCTCATTTATACTTATATAAGGATCTGGCGATATAACTGTTCTTGAGGAAAAATCAACCCTTTTTCCTGAGAGATTATGCCTGAACCTCCCTTCCTTCCCCTTGAGTCTCTGTGTTAATGTCTTGAGTATCCTCCCTGATCTATGCCTCGCAGGAGGAATTCCAGCAACCTCGTTGTCTAAATATGTGGTTACATGATACTGAAGAAGTTCCCACAGATCTTCCACAATCAAATGAGGTGCTCCTGCGTCTATATTCTCCCTCAATCTTTGGTTTATCCTGATTATGTCAACAAGTTTGTGAGTTAAATCATCTTCAGATCTTATTCCAGATTCCAAGGTGATAGACGGTCTTACAGTGACAGGTGACACTGGCAAGACTGTCAGGATAGTCCATTCTATTCTGGCAACGTCGGGATCCCATCCCAACAACCTCATATCCTCTTCTGGAATTTTTTCGAACCATTCTCTTATATCGCTAGGAGTAAGCTTGTCATTTTCTTCTAAAAATGTTGTAGGTCTCTCTAACTTCACTTTTTTCTGTATGGCTCCACAATGTGGGCACGTATTATTCACAGAGGATATTCTCTTCTTATTGGCTTCTTTGATCAGTTCTTTTATTATAACGCTCTTGTCATTATTTATTCTTTCAGCTTCTTCTATTTTTTCCCTGAATTTCTCAAGTTCTTTCTCATTCAAAAGAATCCTGCCGCATTCCCCGCATGTAGATTTTAAAAATAGGTATATCTCCCTCACAAAACCTATATGGATCACAGGTCTTGCAAGTTCTATGTGCCCAAAATGCCCCGAGCATTTCCCAAATTTCTGACCGCATGTTTTACATTTTAAGCCAGGATCGATAACTCCAAGTCTCGGATTCATCAATCCGCTCTCTATAGGATATCCTTCATCGTCGTACGTATCTGCGGTCATTATTTTTGCAACGCTCAGTTTCCTTATAATCTCAGGTGACATCAACCCAAATCTAATTTTTTCTATCTGTTTCTCTTCTAACATATTATCACACTTTTTCTTTTAAGATAAAACGGGGATCTATACCCATAGATTCCATTTCCTTAATCAACAATTCAAATGCATAGGATAGTTTTACGTTATATATCGCTGTTTCTTCTCCGCATATGGGGCAGTATCTCTTATTTTTTACGGAATCGTAAACAGCTATGCTCCCACATTTTTCGCAAACTAATATAGACGTTTTATCAGAAGCTTCCAGAAGTCTTTCCAGAAGCAGCATGGAAGCTCCATGTCCTACAAGACAGTCCCTCTCCATCTCTCCAAATCTGAGACCCCCTTCCCTTGCCTTTCCCTCAGTCGGCTGTCTTGTCAGCATCTGTCTCGGCCCCCGGGATCGAGCGTGGAGCTTGTCTGCAACCATGTGATGAAGTTTTTGATAGTATGCAAGACTTATGAATATATCAGCCTCAATTATATCTCCCGTATATCCATTATACAGGATTTCCCTACCTGTATTTTTAAATCCTAGTTTCTTTAAAGACTCCCTTAAATCTTTTTCTTTTTCATTATCGAATGCGGTAGCATCTATCCTCCTACCTTCTATAGCTCCTACCTTCGCGCCTATCATCTCGAGTATCTGACCTATCGTTTTTCTCGAGGGTATGGCATGAGGATTGATTATGAGATCTGGAACAACACCCTGTTCCGTAAAGGGCATGTCTTCCTGTGGCAGTATAAAACCAAGAACACCTTTCTGACCGTGTCTTGAAGAGAACTTATCTCCTAATTCCGGGACCCTCTCAGTTCTAACTCTAACCTTGGCAAGTTTGTTTCCGTCTTCATTCTCTGTAAGTAACACAAGATCCACAGTTCCTGTTTCATTGGGTCTTACGTCTTCGGATGTCTCTATTCTCCCACTCATCTCTGTACCAAACTCGTCCAACTCCTGTAAGAATCTTGGTGGGCTAGTTCTTCCGATCAGAACATCTCCTCCTCTCACCTCTGACTCTATCATGATCAATCCATCTTCATCTAAATTCCTGTAGGGTTCTGTCCCCCTGTATCCTTTAGTAGTTTTTTCCGGAATCTGGAAGGCATCGATCTGCCCTCCGGGATATCGTCTCTCCTCACACGTGTATGTTCTGAAGAACGTAGATCTGGCAAGTCCTCTTTCGATAGACGCTTTATTTATTATAAGAGCATCCTCTATATTATATCCTGTGTAAGAAAGTACGGCCACCACAAAATTTTCTCCTGCGGGTCTTTTATCATAATTTATTGCATCTGAAATTTTTGTTTTTGCAATTGGTACCTGAGGATAATGCATTAAATGTCCTCTTGTATCAACTCTCCACCTATGATTTGAAAATCCGAAGCCTATGCTCTGCTTAATCATTCCCGCCCCTGTAGAGTTCCTAGGTGCGGCATTATGCTCAGGGAAAGGAACCATGCTGGCACAGATACCCAAAATTGTGGGAGGGTACACCTCTAAATGCGTATGCTCTGGTGTAAGTTCTTCCTCCCTTATAGCTATATATGCATTTTCCTCTTCTTCGGCATCCAAACATTCGATGACGCCTTTGTCTATGAGATCGCTCCACGAGAATTCATGTTTTTCTATCATCTTTACATGTTTCTCTATAAGCTTTGGAATCCCATTTTCCAGTACGATCAACGGTCTTCTAGCTCTACCACCATCGCAGTTTATCTGGACTTCATTTGTACTATGATAGTATGCTACGTTTATGTTACTTGAGATCTTTCCCTTTCTCCTGTCTCTCCTTATGATCTCCGCAAGTTTTTCTCCATTTTCAAATGTTCCTACTAAATTACCGTTTAAATACACGTACGCATTAACCTTTGGGCCTTCTGCTTTCTCTATCTCGTGGATTTTAACTGCTTTATACAAATAAGTTTTTACCTCTTCTTCGTCTACCCCTATGGATACAGAAGCCATCAAAGCCATATTCTTAACAAGTCCACAGTTTGGACCGTCTGGAGTTTCATTAGGGCATATCCTGCCCCAATGAGTGGCGTGTAAATCCCTTGCTTCGAAATGAGATTGACTTCTACTTAGAGGAGATACAACCCTTCTTAAGTGCGAAAGAACTGACATATAATTAACAGTATCCATCAATTGACTCACACCTGTTCTCCCTCCAGGCCATGCTCCTGTTGCCATAGCATGTCTTATTCTTTCTGTTAAAACATCGGCTCTTACAGATTTTTTCACAAACTCTTTTTCTTTTCCTTTCTCGTATCTTCCCCTTACATATGTTCTTTCAAGTTGATATTTTATGTCCCTGATCAACTGTATGAACGAGAGTCTGAAGAGATCTTTCAAAAGTTCTCCTGCAAGTTTCCATCTTTTATTTGCATAATGATCCTTATCGTCTACAGTTCTGAGTCCAAGGGCAAACTCTACTGCTCTCGAAGCCATTATTCCCAGATAGTATGCTTTCCTTATTCTGTCTTCAGCTTCTATTCCTATGTGCGGCAACAAAAATTTGTCTATAGTTACCTGCGCTCTCTTCAGCCTATACTCCTTCAACTGCCCTATGGCAACTCTCTTTCCTATAACATCCAGAGCATCTTCCTGAGTGATAATGTCCATTCCTTCTTCTAGATTATCCAAGAGCTCTTTTTGTATTATTTCATCGCCTGAGACAGCATTTACAATGCTCAGATCTTTCTCCAATCCGAGGGCTTTCATTACATTCACAAAAGATAAAGCACCGGGAACTCCTGGAAAAGAGACTCTGAGAAGTCCGTCTCTCTTTCTTTCCACAATTCCTAATGATCTGAATCCATGCCTTGTAGAAAAAACCTTTGCAATACAGCTTTCCTTTCTTTCATCTGCTTCTACAAGGATCCTGTTAGAAGCTAAGTCTTCTATTGCAACTATAACTCTTTCTGCTCCATTGATTATAAAATATCCTCCTGGATCAACTGAATCCTCCTTATTGAATATAAGTTCCTCCCTGCCCATCTTATTCAAAAGACATATCTTTGATTTGGCCATTATGGGCAGTTCACCTATATTAACTTCTACGGGTTTAAGCTTTTCCCCATCGACAACAGGACGCATCTCCAAAAATAAAGGTGTTGCATACGTTAGATCTCTCAGCCTCGCCTCCATGGGATACATAACCCTTCTGGATCCATCTGCTTCTTTTGTTTTTGGCTGACCAATCCTTATCTTCCCAAATTCTACATAAAAGCCTTCTATATCTGTCTCTATTACTCCTATCTCATTTACAATTTCTTGAAGCCCTCTATCAATAAGATCATTATACGAATCCAGGTTTTGTCTGACGAAACCTTCTTCATCAAAAAAGGAGTTAATAACAGGCCATTTATTCATTTTACCACCCTTCAACTACTAGCCTATAATACTCAGATACACCCGCAGGCGAGTTTTCCCTGATTATCTTTAAAACTTGTCCCGGCTCAGCACCGATTAACTTAACTACGGGATCATCCGATCTGATCAATGGCAACTCTTCCTTTTTGATATCGTACTTCTTTAAAATCTTCTCTACCTCTCCATCACTCATTATAATGTGCTCGGGCACCATTTCATGTTCCAAAATATTTGTTTTATTCATATTTTTCCCCTGTAATTTGGGTTACGGGCCCGACGGGAAATAGACCAAACTCATAGATGTCATCCTCTTGGATGATATCAGCCTGTTGGTGTTTGGTTTATTTTTGGCGGGTACGCGAATGTAGTGAGCGGGCCCGACGGGAAATGAGCTTACCTGAAAGGCAAGGTCATCCCCAGCGGATCCGTGAAGCGGGCCCGACGGGATTCGAACCCGCGCCACCCGGCTTAAAAGGCCGGTGCTCTAGCCAGACTGAGCTACGGGCCCATGTGGCGCCCGGGCCGGGATTCGAACCCGAGTCACGGGAGTGACAGTCCCGTATGATAGGCCGGACTACACCACCCAGGCATTCCTGAAACTATGTTCTATTCCTAAATCTAACTTTATGAAGAGCCGGCGGCGGATTGGAGTTCCCACCAGAAGGTAGTACAGTCCAATACGCTGGAAGGCTTAACTTCCGTGTTCGGCATGGGAACGGGTGTATCCCCTCCGCTATGACCGCCGTACAAATGATACCTCACATAATAAGATATTTAAAGCTTTCGGTTTTATCTTTCGCGGGATAAAATCTTCTTATACAGAGAATTCTTAACCTAAAACCTTATATATACCAAAAAAGAACTCTCTCTATGCGTGTTATATTTTTCGATCTTGACAGGGTTCTAACACCACAATCCCACGTCCTTCTCATAGCTGACAAGATCGGAAAGAAAGAGGAGTTTAAAAGACTTTTTAAAGGAAATATTGTGGGGAGTACAGGACTTGAATGGATAGTGAAGCAGGGGATAAAGTTTCTGGAAGGATACGATCCCTCAATTTTTGAAGAAACTGCAAAAAAAATGGAGATTGTAAAAAACGGTGAAGATGTCATAAAGGAACTGAAGGAGAACGGATACTATCCTATTCTCATAACAAATGGTTTTTATAGAGTTGCCAAAATCTTCGGTGAAAGAATAGGAATTGAAGAAGCTTACGGAAACAAAGTTGAGGAAAAAAGCGGCGTCTTTACTGGAAAAATTTATTCTGATTTAATGACTTTAAAGTCTAAAGGAGATTTTGTGAGGAGAATCCTAAAAGAAAAAGAATCTGAATTTTCTGTATCTGTCGGAGATGACGAAAACGACTGGTTCATGTTTAAAGAAACAGACTTTTCTATTCTTTTCAATCCCACTCCCTCCATCATGAACAAGATCAAATCTTTCAAAAAAAAGAGAGGAATCAGAGAACTTGCAAAGTTCATAAACTTAATAGTCGCCAATGATGATCTTAATTTAATTCTTCCTTTCTTAGTCCCCAGACCTGACCTCTTTCCAAAAGTATTCAACATGGAAAGGAAGATAATCAGATGAGATATGTTTTATCTGATGAAAAGGTTGCGAATTCATGATATCTCTTCCTTCCTCTTTTCACAGCCTCCACACGTTCAAGAAATCAACTCGTTTAAAGTCGTTGTCGAAGGTAGCGATATCTCGTATCCCCTAGAACTTACAGGTAGCAGCAATAAGGACCTCATTGGGGAGGAGACCATAGGTAGTGATCATCTCTTCTGTTAATCCCAACATACTATCATCGAAGTGTAAAAACTCAAAAAGATCAAAAAGGGCTACTGTATCTCCTATCTTTATATCTTTGATTTTTTCAGGGTTTTTCTTTAGTCCATAAGATTTTTCTTTTGTCACATACTTCATGTACGTGTACAGCACTTCAGAAAACACAATTTGATTGACATATCCTTTTATTTCTCCGCTTTGTATCTTCTTTAATATCTCAGTAGATCGTTTATCGTCTCTCAGATGATTCAATATAACATTTGAATCAATGAAAACCCCATTCATCCTCAACTTCCTCGAGCAATTTATCCAATGATTTTTTGTCTATTTTTATGATCCCTCTAGTTTTTTCCACTATATCCCCCACTACCTTTATTTTCACCTTTTCTTTTTCTTTTAGATTCACCTTTTTCACCGGCTTGAAGACACCGTTTTCATAGATAACTTCTATTTCTTCCATATTCCTTCCTCTTCACAGGAGAATAAAAATCTTTGTATCGTTTTATTTTCTTTCCTCCTCAGACACACAGAAGAGTTGTCCATCAGGATCTACATACTTCATTGGATTATTGAGACAGTACACGTATGGGTTTAGAGTTTGCAGGTTCATGATACTACCTTTTATTGGGTCCCTGGTAATAAATCTTCCTATTGTCGGATCATAGTACCTTGCCCCATAATAATACAATCCTGTAATATCTTTTTCTTTTCCTGTGTATTTGTATTTTTCAGTGATGTAATTCATCCTTTCCTCTTCAATTTTTATTTCTTGGATAATCTAACAAATTCATCAACAGTTAATCCTGAATCAGCGATTAAACTTCTTAACGTTCCTCTTTTGACTTCTTTTTCCGTGGCACTGTCAAAAGCATATCCACACCCTCTTTTTCCATAATTATATGGCTTCCTCTCTCCCTGACAACAATCCAGCCAGCTTTCGAAAATGTTGTTACAACTTCAACTCCTGACATTACAGGAAGCTTCAAACGGAAACCTCCATCACCTTTCCATCCTTTATCTTCTTCGCTCTCTCATCCAGTACTTCTAAATAGCCTGCTATGGCATCTCTTATGTTTTCTACAGCCTCATCTACTGTTTCACCCTGCGAATGACAGCCCGGTAATGTTAAACAGCTTACATTGTATCCTCCATCAACTTTATCTTCTCTTAAAACGATTTTGAGTTTCATAATCATAAAAAGTAGGGAGAGATATATATAGATTTCGGGGTTGCCGGGTTTACGAGCTTCCCATTCTCTTTTTCATCTCTTTGTAAACTTTCTTTCTTTTACCTACAATCAATATTATTATAGAATTTTTCTCCAGATAATATACCATCCTCAGATTTTTTACCCTCACGCTATAACAATTCGTGAGATGTTTGAGTTTTTTATATCTCTCAGGTTTTTCTCTGATCTTCTCCAGTAATTTATGAATGATCTCTCGCTCTGATTTGTCAAGTTCTTTCAGATCTTTTTCAAACAACGGATGTGCTTTTAAACTCCACACCATCTAATCACGTTCTAAAAGATCAAATATCTCTTTTTCTTCCAAAGGCTTGACTTTACCTTCTTTGAGCTCCTTCATCCTTCTTTCTGCTTCCTTTAACATCTCATCTCCCACCAAAAACTCCAAAATCTCAAGGTTTTCTTCTATATCCGAGATTACGCTTTCCAATACTTTCCTGTTCACCACGATGAGATCTTTTTTCTGTGATTTTGCAGGCATGTATTTGTTCTGTATATTTTGGTTTTTATAATTTTGCTTTTTCTGTTGGTAATAAGTTTATTATATCACTCCTTCCCATACTTCTCAACGATCTCACTCATTATATCCAGCATTTTTGCCAGTACGTATGGTTTAGTATTCCAGTCAAGCATTGCCAGTAAGTATTTATCCTTTCCTCTTTTTGCGAAGCCAAGAAAGAATAGATCACTTATATTCTTTCCATAATCTTCGAGATCTTCCTGGATGTATTTATGTGGTTTCATGAGCTCGCCCAAATCATAAGCATATTTTCGTGTAACTTCTAAGTATGGATTCTCAGTACTATAGTTCTCGCTTTTGGTTGATACCCAGAGTTCTAGATGGGATTTGGGAAATCCCCCCCCCCTCACCACCATAATGTAATACCATGAAAATGCTATGTAAATTAAATCTAGAAAAAGATATTAACTCGAACTGTTTGGTAGCGTACTCAAGTATGATTTTACTTTGTAAAAGTTGGAATTTCTTATATGACAGATTTTTAATCTGTAAAACAGAGATAAAGCTTTCTGCGAGATCGCCAATCGTGTATAGGTATATTCCTAAATAAATTCCCGCAACCATGAAAACAAATAAAAAAACGTCAACAGAAAAAGATAGCTCGGGAAAATGTGCAATGATAATAAAAAATAAAAGAGGACTTATGATAAATAGGAGGATACTCAATATTTTGGTCAGTAGCGGGCTTTTTATTAACAGGGACATATTATTCTCTGACATTTTTGATCCTCCTTACATTTCCCAATCCCAAGGCCAAAAATGTTCAGCAAGAACATGTGTTTTGGAGTACTCATACGGAACACAGCCAGCGCTAAAAGGATATGAGTACCCAAATCCAACGGAAAGCGTGTCAGGGATTGGTCTATCACCTGAAGCCATAGCAGATGCATACAAAGCAGTAATTTCTACCCCTCCGCTATTGCCATTGTTTGCTAGTTCTTCTGAATTTATGCCTGAAAAAACTAATCTAAAAGACGCATTTGGCGCTTCAATTCCCTGACCTGCCTATTCCGTTGCAAATATCTTAAAGTCTAAGTTTTCATCTATTACGAGAGTAATACTCCCAGATATACCAAGGATCTCAGCAAAAGATCCGCTCACTTCAACTCCCACCGCATCTACTGGAAAATCCCAGATCTCACTCTTATGATGTTCCCTCTTTGATGGCGATTTATCAGGATCCCAGTGATCGTTTCTATCGTCACTGTGTGATGCATCCCACATATCCTGCCATGTTAAGTAGAGAGAGTCAAGCACCCAATCGTGATCGTGTGCAAATTCCCCATCCGGATCAATATACTTCATCGGATTATTCAAACAGTACACATACGGATTTAACGTTTGCGGGTTCATGGTATTACCTTTTATTGGGTCTCTTGTAATAAATCTTCCTATCGTTGGATCGTAATAGCGGGCGCCGAAGTAGTACAATCCTGTTGCATCTTTTTCTTTTCCTGTGTATTTGTATTTTTCATTTATCTACTAAATCTTCAGGTTTACCATTAACATCATTCACTTCTATTACACTATCTTCATCAACCTTCCAGCCCCAGAACCAATGGTATTTTAATCCAATTTTCAACCATTTGCTGTCTTTTAATTCCAAATAATATGTGTAATAGTCCTTTTCCTCATTTAAATCTATTTTCCATCCGAATTTCCACTCTCCTGTGATCTCGTCTTTATACTCAGATCGTTCAAGCCACTCTTCTATAATTTCAACATTCTGCTTGCTTTGATAATCATTTCTTATAGCAATAACTAAAACAAACACGATCCCTGCTATTATTATGCATGTCAAGATGTATCCTCTTTTATTTTTCATGTATCTTCCTCCTATAATTTAATTTTATATACCCCTATGATTTTCCTCACATCTTTTTCTTACCCTATGTTTATATTTCCCATCATGCCATTTAAATCTTTCCTCACCACATTATAAGAATCAATTATTTCTATTTTATTATCTCTTTCATTTTCTAAGAAAACTTATTTAAACTGTACATCCCTAAAGCTATTGGCAACTGAAGACGAGATTATTGGACAGCGAAGGAGGAAAAAATAATGGAAGTTAGTGGAGACACAATGGGAAGCGAAGTGAGAAGTAAACCAATAATGAAACCTGGTGAAACAGTTCACGGAATTTTATTGGAAGATACGGAAAGGATCGATATCGATCATTACTTTATGAAGATTGCGGAGATAGTAAAAGAGAGATCTACGTGTGTAAAACAGAAAGTAGGTGCCGTTCTTGTAAAGGATAAGCATATCATATCTACAGGATATAACGGTGCACCAAAAGGTGTTACGCATTGTACGAAAGAAACATGCTTGAGGCAGGGTTTAAGAAGTATTCCAGAGGATTTTATGTGCGCTGATAAAAAGATTTATATTGATCTATGGGGTAATACTCATTATGATGGATTTTGAGATATTAATGAGATATTTTTTATATGCATTGTTAATATTAATTAGTTCTTTCGCTATATTGGATTATATAGACTATAAATTATATGTCCCTTATTATTCCAAAAAGAAGAGAGAGAAATTTGGCAAAATTATGGAGGATTACTTTTCCAAGGAACGAGGATTTCTGGAAAAAATCGAAGAAGAAAGGATTAGAATGTTGATGGAACAAATGGGATTGAGTGAAAAATGGAGTAAAGAATTGCATGATCAAATACTTAGATGGAGATTTTTCGTTCCGAGAAAATTGGAAGGATGTAAAGAGTTTTTGAAGAATGAGATAATTAAACCTTCAATATTAATAGATCAGAAGGGTAAAAAAACGATATATGCAGAATTATCTTATTTTGTCAATCTTAGAGATATATGTTTCATACCTTCTGAAAAAACATTTCGTGACAGACTGTCAGAAATGATAATTCTTTTAATTAAGAAGAGTTTGAAGACTCAATGGAAAGATATTGATAAGATTATTATACCTCGGCGTGGAAATTTCCCTCTGGGAGCTAAGGTAGCAAAGGATTTGAGTACATCTTATATCAAAATGAGAGCAGACTACTTCATTCTTGAAGATCAAAATTGGGAAGGTACATTATCACCGAAAAACACCGCAATAATTGTTCACGATGTTACAGTCAAAGCAGAACAATTATGTGAAGATCTAGAAAAATTAGAACCTTTGATAAAAAGAGGTTTAAAGATATTGGGCATATTCACTGTTATTGAAAGGAAAGATAAGGAATATAAACCAAGAGAAAATTTAAAAAAATTTGATATTAATCTTTATTCAATATTAGAGATTGATGACAACGTTATTGGAAAAATGCTGGGGTGATAAAAATCAAAATAGATGAATCTTGTTCTTTATGTTGTGAAATTCACAATTTACCTAATAACAATCTCCTTAAAAACTTTTTCGGTGCCAGATTTGATAGGACGATCAAAAAATCTGAGAATTTTTTAATTGTGCCATCTTTAGGGCAAATTGTCGAAGGATATCTCTTGATCATCACTAAATATCATTATTTGTCTATGTCTCATCTTCCCATTGAATATTATGAGGAACTTAAATCACTGATTGATACTGCAAGGGATATGATCAAAAAACTTTATGACAAAAAAGTTATCATATTTGAGCATGGCATGATGTGCAAAGAAAAACGAGCGGGTGCTTGTGTCGATCATGCACACTTAAATATTGTCCCATGCAATAAAGATATATTTCCTTTCTTTTACAAAAAACTTAAATTTAAGTCCTTGACTTCGATAGAGGAACTTAAAGGGCACTACGATAAAGGTGAACCCTATCTCTATTATTCTTCTCCAACTCTACAGCAAATGAGTGCAGCAGTACCTAACTACCTACCCTCACAGTATGTTAGGAAGATACTAGCAAAAGAGGTATACAACACAAGAAAGTGGGATTGGAAAATATATCCTGAAAGAGAGCAAATGAGCTTATTTCTCAATGAATTTAAGAATAGTGATTTCCATGAGAAAGCATATAGTAATTGCGAATAAACTGGTGAGAGATAAAATACCAGATATTATAAAAAAAGAAGGGAGATCTTGCTTGGTATGTAGAATTCCTGAAAAAACAAGAAGTTTGTTTTTAAGACAAAAACTAGTTGAAGAATCGAAAGAATTATTCAGCTGCAATAAAAAAGAAATAGCTAATGAAATTATTGATTTAATGGAAATAATTGATGAAATTGTGAAAATAGAAAAAATAGACATTGAATATCTTAAAAAATTCAAAGAAGCCAAAAAAAAAGAGAAGGGAGAATTCAATAAAGGGATATACCTAATTTATTATGAAAAAACAGATGATTGAATCATTATATCCAAAAGCGGAAAGTTTTAATATAAGAGCTGTGAGATGATATCATATGATCTTGTCTGATAGAGATATCAAGAAAAGGATTGAGAATGGAGATCTAGTAATTGAAAACTTAGAAGATCCAGATCTTCAGATACAACCCGCATCAATAGATCTAAGACTAAGTAACGAATTTCTTGTGTTCAATAAAGACAACGATACCTATATCAATCCTATAAATAGATTATCAATTGAAGATTACTATAAAAGTGAGGATGGTACTGATTTCTTCCAACTAAAACTTGATCCTTACGTTAGGAACCTGGGAGATATGGTAGGAAAGAAAAGGATGGATATCCAAGATTTAGAAAAAATATATCGGTATGATGGAGAGTTTCATGTAATCGAACCTGGTGATTTTCACTTGGGATCGACAATCGAATATATAAGAATGCCTAATGATCTAGTTGGAAGATTAGAAGGCAGAAGTAGTCTTGGGAGGCTTGGTATCGTAATCCACAGTACTGCTGGTTATATCGATCCTGGATTTGAAGGTAATCTTACTCTAGAAATCAGTAATTTAGGAACAAAACCTGTTCTTTTAGCTCCAAAAATGAGGATCTGCCAATTATCTCTCGAACTATTGAGTTCACCAGCCGAAATACCCTATGGAGAAAGAAGAAAGTCAAAATATAAATTCCAAATGGGTCCTGTAGGTAGTCAGTTACATCAAGATCCAGATCTTCTTGAAAGATCTATGGAAGAAAATACTTCTACATTCAACATTCCACGTAGAAAAAAAGAGAGAGCTAAAGAATCCTGTGAAGCTCGTTTAACATCTCCTAATTTGGATACCTTCGAAAAATCATTAAAAGAAAAGAAAGTTCGTGATAAAGAAAATGCAATTTACTGAAGGAATCAGGGGTGGAGATCGAAAAGGTAGTTTGATGTATTTTATACATGAATTCGATCCATGGAAAAACAAATTCTGCACGTGCCCGAAAAAATATTCATTGAATCCGTATACAGGATGCGATCATCGCTGCATTTACTGTTATTCTACTTACATCCCCAATTTTTATGACTGCAGGAGAAAGAAAGATCTTTTTAGAAAAATAGAGAAAGATCTGCAAAAAATACCTGAAAAATCTATAATAAGCATGTCAAACAGTTCTGATCCTTACCCAACAATAGAAAAAAAATACGGAGACACGAGAAAAGTTCTTGAGATTTTAAAAAAGTACGATATGAAGGTATTGATAGTTACAAAAAGTGATCTCGTGGCAAAAGATGCAGATCTTCTCGCAAAGATGAAAGCAGTTATTACTATGACGGTAACTACTTTTGAATCAAAAAAACTCGAACCGAACGCTCCTTTCTCCAAAAAAAGATTTGAAGCTATGAAAATATTGAATGATCATGATATTCCGACAGCACTGCGACTTGACCCTGTTTTTTTGTATCTGTCAAAAGATTACAAAAAAGTTATAGAAGAAGGAATAAAAGCTGGAATAGAACATATTACATCCTCAACTTACAAAGCGAAAAAAGATAACTGGGAAAGATTCTCCAAAATATACCCTGAGATAGCGAAAAAAACGTACGATCTCTATTTTAAAAAAGGAACTAGAGTAGGAAGGAGTTATTATCTTCCTGAAAATATAAGAAGAGAAATGATGGAGAAGGTAAAAAACGTATGCGATAATTATGGTATAAGTTTCGCTACATGCAGAGAAAACCTGAACATGAACTCAAAGAGCTGCGATGGATCTCATTTGTTCTGAGCTTTCTTTATGAACTCTGTATATCCACATTTTCCACAGGTGAGTCTATCCTTATGTTCTGCCAGGAAAACGCCCGTCCCACAACGAGGACACGTTTTTTTTCTTATAACTTTATTATCCTTGATCTGATATTTCTTGGAGATCATTGCTCTTCACCCATCAAACCGTTTCTTTTGAGTACATAATTTTCTTCAATAGATCTCATGTTTTTTTCGTCTTTGTATATCTTCAAAAATCCTCTGTACTCTTTTTTTCCAAACTGAGGTTTCATATACTGTATTACAAATGTATTCTTATCGAGATCCAGCATGGCAACTATCCTTTCCCTCACATCCTCATATTTTTCACTGCCAGTTTCTGGAATAACCTTGAAGTATACCTCTTTTCTTTCCAGTAGGAGATTTTCCTTTTCTTCCTGTATTTCTATCTTCATTTTTCCACTTCCATTTTTTTTATATCCTCATTAACTCTTTTTTTATTCTTTTCATTTGCCTCTATTACTTCTATACCTTCTTCCGGTATACCATAAACTATCAGAGCACCCAAAGGTGCGAATAAGATAGCCGGCAATGATGCTAAATCTTCTTCACCTTCTATAAAAATCTTTTGTTTTGATCTCATTTTTTTTATTGCATCCCAGAGTTCATCTGCAATAACACCGGGAGGATTTTTTACCTTTATCTCTTCATATCCCTCTATTATGAACTCTTCTTTTTTTGTTCTCATACTTTTTCCATCTATGATGATAACATCGGGATTCATCCCTATTTTGATTAAATTTTTTGTTACCACATCCCCTATGGATATGAGAAACTCTTTTTTATAAGATTTTTTAAATTCTATATAGGGATACGGGATTTCTCCTCTAATCACTTTTCCTATATGTGTTTTAAAAAGATCTCTTGTCTCTTTTGTAAGTTTCAGCATTATCTTACCTTAAGTGCGTACTTCCCTCGTGTTTTTATCATGAGTTTTTCTGCTATGGTTGATTTTTTAGGTTTTATTATAACAACGAGACCATGCCATTCATCAGAGAGACGGGAGGTCTTGCAGTTTGGACAGATCTCTGTTTTTGAACTCACGATCATGCCACAATCTTTGCATGCTTTCATTTCTTCTCCTCCTTCTGTTTCTCCTCGCTTATCCATTCAAACTTACCGAGATAAGGCTGTCTCATCGTCAGTCCCACCTTCACGACTTCTTCTTTTGTGCCGAGAGTAACAATCCTTGCTCTTACGTAATCTCCCTCTTTTATCATCTGTTTTGTTTCCTTTCCTGTGAGAGTATGCTGTTTTTTATCATAACTTATATAATCATTTGTGATCTGGGAAACATGGCTCAACGCATCTACAGGTCCTATCCTCACAAAGACTCCAAACTCGACAATTTCAACAACATGCCCCTCAATGATCTCATGGAGTTTCGGCAAAAATGTAAGGACATCAAAAATGACATTATTATAAGAAGCACCATCCCCATGGATCACTCTTCCTTCTCCTATCTCCAGAATATTCTGAACACAGAGCATCATTCCCAACTCTTTGTCCCATTTGCCTTCATACTGTTCTCTTAAAATATCAAGAACTACCTCTTTCTGATCCTCACTGAATCTATTTGGAGGGATTCTCACTATATCTTCCAACTTCACGAGCTTGTACATTACAAAGCCTCCATAGTCTACACAACTCTCACATTTAAAAAGGTTTACCTCTTCAAAATGATGACCAAGGTTTTATCTTTGGTCTCCATTTTTATAAGTTCACCCTCAGAAATATACATGAAGTATTTCATCTCTGGAAAATCTAATTTGTAACAGTCATGTCCTTCTATTTTTTCTATTTCCCCGACTTTCATCTCTATCTTCAGAGCTTTCATGGGCTGGGCTGCAAACATTGGTATAACGTAGCTATCTCCAGTTTTTAGTTCCATCGTTTTAAACATGAGCGCCCACTGTCCGATCATATTATTATCGAGAAGATACGTGCCCTCTTCAAGTTTTATATCCTTTTCAAATTTTTGATCTCCCTTTGTTGCAGCTTCATAAACGTTTCCTTCTGTGAACTCACAAGAAACTGTCTGTTTTTCATTGTTCACATAAGCCACAAACTCGTAATGCACTGGCATGCATTCTTTTGTGATCGTATATTTTGCATCTATTGTAAAACCTAGGTCTACCTCGGATTCTATAAGATAGTTCTCTCCTTCTTTTCCGACAACTTTGTATTTATTGTGTCCTATGTAACTTCCGTTTGAGTAAAACTCGTACGTATATTCCTCTCCTATTTCCAGGTCAAGCTCTTTTGTTTTTGTTTCTTCTTCCTCCGATATGCACCCGGAAAAAACAATAGATATCACTAGCAATACCAAAATTTTTCTCATTCCATCACCTCTTTTAATTTTATTATTCCGATGAGCCCTATTATCCCAAATATTACAACAGGTATCTCCATCATGTATACCCCTTTTGCTGTTTGGGGGATGTTGTGCTGCATCCATGGAATAATCCCATCTATAAGACTCTTATATATTATGGAATAAAGGAAATATCTAATTTTTTTAGTTTTTACAGAGTATATAACGAGAACGCAGGAAAATATATGACCGAATAAAACAAATAATCTTTCGATTATGGGGGCAAAGAGTATACTCGGATCTTCATATGTGGAAGCTTTCGTAAGAATAAGATTTAGAACACTGACAAAGGAGAAGATCCCCAAGATGAGAGCCTCACATCCACCGAAACCTATCCCAAATCCTACGGCATCTTTGAAGTTCATCTCAATTTTCTTTGAAACTACATATGTAAAACCGTTCTCGAGGATTCCAGTTCTCAGACCTACATAGATTCCAAAAATTATAATAAAAGTAGATATGGTAAATTTTCTCATTAAAAAATCGTTTAAAGGCGTAAAATCCATTAAAACTTTTACTCCTATGGCTGCAGCCCACGTTAAGGCTCCAAATAAGAAATATTTCAATTTCACATCTTTTCTCCACCAGTAGATTACCGGAAGGATACCTACAAGCATCATTCCTATACCGGCGAATAAAAGATAAGGGCTAGTCATTTGTATCTCCTATTTTTACTTTCATTTTTCTTTATATGCAGAGATATTTTAAATTTGTTTTGTTCTACTAAGTCGTGGTCGGATGGTTTAAATTCCTCTTTAAGAATCAATACTCTGGGAAGATAAGCTATTTGCATTCTTGTTTTCAAATCCTTCAGTGACTTCTTTGGAGTATTTAAAGACAAAGAGTAATACCACAAGAGTTCCAATTATTGATATTGTGAGAGCAATTATATGTGCAGGGACCAGATCTAATAAAATGCCCATTATGCCAAATCCTATTGGAACAATTCCCTGACCCATAACTTCCAGAACGGAAAATACCCGCGACCTGAACTCCGTGGGTACAAGTTTTTGAAGTTCCACTTGTATTGGAGTATTTATGAAGGCATTAAACACTCCCATAAAAACAAAAGTAAGAGATAATGCAAAAAACATAATCCAGCTGGCGTAACCAAGTTTTTCGATTATTTGGGGAAAGATCAAGGCTACAAAGACGAACGTGAAACACGTTTGAGCAAGTAATCCTCTGTTTAGCATTTTTTCTACTTTGCTTTTTGCTAATAAAGTACCGATTATAATATTCCCGATCAATACACCTATCAAAAATGAAGCCTCAAGTATCCCGAACTGCTCTGACGAGAATTTTATTACAATTCTCATTACGTACGGAAAGAGAACACCAAAAATAGGGCTGAAGAGGAAATTTACTGTTAATGCAAAGGTCATAAGGACCAAAAGACCCCTGTGCATTCTTATAAATCCTATTCCTTCCTTTAGATCATGTATAATTTCGTGTATCTTTTCGAACTTTTTCGTTTTCTGGTGATATCTGATGAAAAGTTCACTCACTCCGGAACCGATAAATGACACGCCGTTTATCAAGAAAGCTACTTTTATTCCGCCTAATCCATATATTATTCCTCCAAGTACGGGACCGACAATGAATGAGGCACTGTTAATAGCTCCCATGGTAGAGTTTGCTCTGGTAAGATCCTCTTCTTCGACGATATCCGGCAGCATGGCACTCGTCGCCGGGCCGAAGAGCGCGTTCATGAGCGATACTACGAACTGAGCGCCAAATAATAAGGGAATTGTAACAAGATCCCTCGTTGCCAGTAATGCCAGAATTAAAATTACTGCTCCCCTCCCAAAATCCGTCCAGACCATTATCCATTTTCTATTTACTCGATCTCCTACCACTCCTGCGATAGGATAGAGAACGAGCCTGGGTGCCATTGTGATGATCATGAATGTTCCCATGGCTGTTCCTGAACCGGTCAGGTCGAGAATAAAAAGAGGTAGCGCAATATCCTGTACCCCAGTGCCCATTAATGAAACTAGTCTTCCCATTGCGTATAGTAAAAAGTTTCTCCTGTCTTTCATTCTCTATCCTCCTCTTTGTGCGAGTTGCGGAAATCTTCATTCATGGTATCAATTATCACACTTCTTTTATAAAGTTTACTATTGAATACTTCAAAAATATAAAATTGTACTATAAGTTTACTCAATTATACAGTTATCTAGAAAATAAACTCAATTTGAGCATTATTTTTCTGTAATATTGCCTTAACAATTTTTTTCACGTCCTCGTTTCGTTTTCTCGGCACATGAATGATGCAAAAGTTTAAAAATAATAGAAACATATACTTATATAACACCAATTTGGAACAATACATGCATTTCGTCACTACGGTTTTTAAAAGGTAGGAAAAATGGGAATTTTTAGAGATCCTGATATCGAAAAACTTCAAGCAAAGAGGGATGTTAAAGAGCTGATAAAAGCCTTGAAGGACGAGCATGTCCGATGGAAAGCAATAGAGGCTCTTAGAGATATAGGAGAACCTGCGGTAGAATCACTCACTCATGTCTTGGAGAGCGGAGACAAAGATATCCGACGGGAAGTAACAAGGGCTCTTGGTATGATAGGTGACTCAAATACAGTAGATCCACTAATTCGAGCCTTGAAGGATGAAGATTGGCATGTTCGGGGGGAAGCGGCAAAGGCTCTCGAAGAAATAGGAGATGTAAGAGTTATAGAACCCCTCACCCAAGCATTGGATGACGAAAACTCGTTTGTTCAGAGAGCTGTGAAAACTGCTTTAGAGAGTATTAGAGCTAAGAAAGGCTGAAAATAAAAAAAGAAAAATTAAAATAACGGCGCGAAAATGATCGCCACTATGGACATCAGTTTTATAAGAATGTTTAAAGATGGTCCTGATGTATCTTTGAAAGGATCTCCTACCGTATCACCGACGACGGACGCTTTATGTGCATCACTGCCTTTTCCTCCGAAGTTTCCAAGTTCAATGTACTTCTTTGCATTATCCATTGCTCCTCCTGCGTTTGCCATGAATACAGCAAGTAAAAATCCTGTCAGCACAGCACCTGCTAACAGTCCGCCAAGAGCCTCAGGTCCGAGAAGTAAACCTACAACTATGGGCACGATCACAGCTAATGCTCCTGGAAGCACCATCTCTTTCAATGCGGCTGCTGTAGAGATCTCTATGCATTTCTCGTAATCTGGTTTAGCCGTTCCTTTCATCAATCCAGGTATCTCCTTGAACTGTCTTCTCACCTCGTTTACCATTTTATAAGCTGTTTTTCCAACTGCACTCATTGTAAACGCTGAAAATAGGAACGGTAAAAGCCCTCCTATGAAGAGTCCTGCTATAACGTAAGGATCGGTGATTTTCATCTCTGTAGTCTCTGCAATTTTTGATGTATATGCTGAAAATAGAGCCAACGCAGTTAAAGCTGCAGAACCTATTGCAAATCCTTTTCCCATTGCTGCAGTGGTGTTACCTACCGCGTCAAGCGCTTCTGTTCTTGCTCTCACCTCTTTTCCAAGGCCTGCCATCTCTGATATACCGGCGGCGTTGTCAGCTACAGGCCCGTATGTGTCCGTGGCGAGCGTTATTCCAAGCGTGGAAAGCATTCCTACAGCTGCTATTGCGATTCCGTAGAGGCCTGCAAAATGGTAAGCGGCTATTATCGCAGCAGAGACAGCTACTATGGGTACTGCCGTGGATAACATACCCACCGCTATCCCCTCTATAATAACGGTAGCAGCTCCTGTCTTTGCAGCTTCAGATATTCCTCTCGTAGGACTGTAGTCATGAGATGTGTAATACTCTGTAATTAAACCTATGACTATACCCACAACTAATCCTGACAGGGTGGCATAAAATATCTCCATTGCGTGCGTCATGTAGTAAATTACGATCCCCGAAAAAATCGCGGTGAGTATGGAAGCAGCAAAAATACTGTTGTTAAGGGCAGAATGCAGTTTCTTTTCATTTCCTCCTCTTACAAAGAATGTCCCTATGATCGAGCAGAGTATCCCTATGCCTGCTATCAGCATAGGCAGAATCACGAGATCTTCACTCAGATATTTTCCGCCAATTGTTAATCCAACGACACCAATAGCCATCGCAGCTATAATGGAATCCACATAACTCTCGAAAAGATCAGCACCCATCCCTGCAACGTCACCTACATTGTCTCCAACGTTATCTGCTATTACAGCTGGGTTCCTCGGATCGTCTTCAGGTATTCCAGCCTCTACTTTTCCGACAAGATCAGCGCCTACATCTGCACCTTTTGTATAGATTCCTCCTCCAACTCTTGCAAATAAAGCTATCGAAGAAGCTCCAAATCCGAAGCCGTATATTATGTTCGGATCTCCCAGTACAATGTACAGAGTTGAAACACCCAGAAGTCCAAGACTCACTACACATAACCCCATAACAGCTCCGCTGGAGAACGCCACCTTCAAACCTCTGCCTATATCCTCCTTCGCAGCCTGGGCTGTCCTTGCGTTAGATGCAGTAGCGATTCTCATCCCGATATTTCCTGAAAGGGCTGAAAATATAGCTCCAATAACAAAAGCACTTGCTATTTTTGGATCTATGGCCAATGCCAGAACAGCACCAACTATTATAACAAAGAAAATAAGTACTCTATACTCCTTGTTCAAAAAAGTCATTGCACCCTTGTAAATAGCATCAGAAATCTCTTTCATCTTTTCAGTACCTCTGTCATACTTGAAAATCTTTTTACTTAAATATCCAGCAAATAGAAGCCCTATACAACTAATTGCTGGTCCCAATATCAGTAGTTTATCCATGATATCATCTCCTTGTCATTACCTAATTCCTCGAACATTTTAAAAACCTTTCTCATCAAAAATTTTATAAAGTTTCTTCCTCTAAAGGATAAGGATATCCCGTACCACCCCCTGATTTTTATACTATTCTTGGGGTATCCTGTTTATCTTTGATCCTCCTGAAGGCAGTACCTGAATTATATCATCTAAATTATCATAAGCCATAATTTTAGAGATTTTTTTCGCAAGAGCTTCTTTTTTTTCATCTCCCTGAACTATCTCAACATATCTGTCACAATTCGCCTTTATGGCGGAAACAGGTCCGCACATTGGCTTATTTTCAAAAATACCCAATGCCAGAGATAGTAATACATTCTTAATAAAATTCTTTTCTCCCTTTATAAAAAATGCCCCCGTAGGTAAGTACTCTCCAGAAGGAGGGGATTTTGTAACCTGTTCCGGATTTACCCAATAAACATCTATTCCCGCTATTTTTTCTTTCCACGCCCTTGAAAAAGAAGCTGCAAAGATAGTTGCTTCGTTTAATGTCTTTTCAGACGATTCCTGTCCATTTTTTATGATAATGTGGGGGGCTCCCTGGATATCTGCGTGCAAATACAGATCCTTAGGCTCCATGTGTTTCTTTATCAGTACTTCATTTGTTTTTTTATCTTTTCCTCCGAGTATAAGAAAATTTTCACTGGAAAAACACCATCTGAACTTTTCGTACCATTCTCTTTTCCTTTTCTTTCTGACAACTATCTCCTCTATCTCACTCTCTCCTTTTTTTAATGTCTCTATATGTTTCAAGTTCTTTTGCAGAGCAGATTTGGCACCTTCTAACTTCTTTTTTGCAGTTTTTGATCTTTCGTAATATATTCCAGCGTTTTCAGACAGTGTTTTCGATATATCTATAACTATTTTTTTTTCGAAGTTGAGTTTCAAATTTTTTGGATCTATACTCTCTATGTATCTGTTCCCCTTTGCCTTTTCTATTATCTCATCCCGATTCTTCGCTTTCTTTATAATCTCTAAGGTTTTTTCTATCTCCTGATAATGTAGATAGATCAGATCGCCGAGTTCTTTGTTTTTGGTTATGTCATCTTCAAATTTTTTAACAGCCTCTTTTTGCGAAGCTGCTATCCTCTCATATTTCGCTATTTTTTCTTCCAGATTCTTTTTTTCTATTGATTTTTCCTCTATAAGTTCTTCTTTTCCATAAATCTCGTCCAGAACTTCATTTAAGCTGTTATAGTATTTTTTTTCTTTGTCTTTAAACCTTGATAATTCATAAGGATATATCTCTCCCTCCACAACATTTACTTTCTTTTCCATATTTTCAAGCTTTTTTACTCCATCTTTTAATTTTTCGGTATCGACTTCTTTAGAGTTTTTGTCTATTCCTGACAGTAAACACAGCTCTTCGGCATAAATTCCTCCGAGGTTATAATCAACAGCCAAAACCTTTACTATCTCTTTATCCTTTTTTTCCAGCTTAAACTCAGTGAAAATATTTTCGCTCTCTGGAAATTCATAGCAGTTTCCTACGTATACTTCTCTTTTATGATGCTTTTTCCATAAACTGAGAATCTTATAATCCTTATCTGTCAAAACTATGTTTCCCTGACCGAAAAATTCGATTATAAGTCTATACATAGCCTCTCTAATCCCCAAAGTTATCTCCACAATCCTATCAAATTTTATCTGCTTTATATCCAGTATCTCCAGAGTATGCAGTTTTTTCCTGAGAAACATGGCGAATCCTGAGGGATTTTTCGGAGCTGATTTTGGATACCCAGTTACATAGATACATACTCCAGGCTTAATAACCAAATCTTTTCTTCCATTTCCGTATAATTTAAATCTAAATTCTCCATTCCTCTGGTATATTTTTTCTATTTTCATATTTATTATTGATAATTCTTTTAATTCCTGAGTAATTACCTTAATATCAAAGGAAAACATATGGGTATTACATACAAAAACTTTTTAAAGCTTGTCATGAAAAAGAATTCGGTGAAATAATGGACGAAAAAAACAAGTCGGCACTGGTATTTTGTTTGACAGGAGGAATAACAGGAGTGGTTGCAGGATCCGTTCTGAAGGGTATGGCAGGTGAGCTAATACTTCTTATAGCAATAATGATCATATACCTCACCACATATATTGTTCCCATAGTTGGAGTTAACATAGAAAGGTTAGGGGGAAGAAGAAAGGTTATAACATCAGGAATGTTTTCATTTCTTATGTGGTGGCTCAGTTTGTGGTTTTTGATTTACAACATTGCTTAACAATAATGACCATTTTTATAGAAAACTTTTTATAGTTCTTCTGTCATATATATGAAAGAGGTTTTAATATGGCAGAAGAAAAAAAAGAAGATTACTGGAAGTTACTTGCCAGAAAACAGAAAGAGGAAATGGACAGATTAAAGAAAAAAACGTCAAAAGGTAACGATATATGGCCAATAATGGCCATTATACTTTCGATATTTCTTGTTGCCGCAATCTTTGGAGCTGGATACTTTGCAATGCAGTACACCAACGTAAATTCCAGTTATCAATCGCTAAAAACAAGTTTTGAAACTTTAGAGGATCAGAAAGACTCTCTTCTACTGGAAAAAGACAGTCTAACTACTCAGATAAATACTCTAAATGGCAAGGTGACGGATCTGGAGAGCGAAAAATCGCAGTTATCTTCGCAGGTGACGGATCTGGAGAAAGATCTTGACGACGCAAAAAAGGAAAAGGAAGATGCCTTGGAAGAAAAAGATGCCGAGATAGAAGACTTAAATGCTGAAATAGTTTCATTAAATAACTCCATAGAAAGATACGAGGCATGGATCGAACAGTACAAAGCAACAATAGACGCACTGAATAAGCAACTTGGAGAAACAACAGGAGAGATGAGCGATCTTGAAAATATACTTGCCCAGTGTGTGGGCTGCGGAATCTGCTGCGTGGATATAGAAGCTTATGGAGATCCTGTATATGATGGAGGTACAAACTCAACCACACAGTATTACGACATGTACATATACTTCGACACAGACTGTACTACCTGCGGAACATGCGGATCATATTGTACCACTTCCTGCTGTGATCCCTGCTGCTCTCCATGCCAACCTTATGTGAGGATACGATTTAAAGTTGTATATGATCTTGATACAGATACATTTTCAGAGACTGTCCTAAGCTGGTACTGGTATCATTAATCTTTTTTTCTTTTTTTAGGTGAAGAGATGAGGATAGCTGTTATCGAGTTTGATAAGTGTAAACCAAAAAAATGCAATTATATGTGTATAAAATACTGTCCAAGAGTGAGGATGGGCGATGAAACTATCACTATCAACAAGGAAACAAAAAAACCTATAATACTAGAGGAATTATGCGTCGGATGCGGTATCTGTGTACACAAATGCCCTTTTGGTGCCATTCATATAGTGAATCTTCCTGAAGAATTGAAAACTCCGGTGTACCAGTATGGTGAAAACTCTTTCAGGCTTTACAGGTTACCTATGCCAAAAGAAAATCATGTTCTTGGGATTATAGGGGGTAATGGAATAGGAAAAACGACAGCTCTGAGGATTCTCTCATCCGAGGTAGTACCAAACTTTGGAGACTGGAACTTAAAAACACTTGATAAAGAAAAAGTACTTGAGTATTTTAGAGGAAGTGAACTGCAGACATACTTTGAAAAGCTGGAAACGGGAATAAAAGCTATAATGAAGCCTCAGTACATAGATAAAATTCCGAAAGCGATCTCGGGAACTGTGAGCGAAATTTTAGAGAGAACGGATGAGAGAGGAGTCTCTGAGGCACTTATAAAAAGATTGGGCATAGAGAACTGTCTGGAAAGGGATGTAAAAAATCTTTCTGGTGGAGAGCTTCAAAGGCTTGCCATTATTGTTGCCATGTCAAGAGAGGGAGATATCTACTACTTTGACGAGCCTTCTTCTTATCTGGACATATATCAGAGGCTAAACGTCGCAAGAAGTATAAGAGAACTCGCAAAGGAAAAAACTGTAATTGTTGTAGAACACGACCTTGCTGTTCTCGATTATCTCAGTGATTATGTTCATATCCTCTATGGTGTTTCAGGTGTATATGGGATAGTTTCGTCTCCAATGGGAGTAAGAGTGGGGATAAACACGTACCTTGACGGTTATTTAAAAGATGAAAATGTCAGGTTCAGATCTGGGAGGATAGAGTTTGATGTTTTGAGTGAACGTCAAAAACCTGTTGGAAAAACGATCTTAAAATATCCCGAACTTGTAAAAAAATTCAGCGGATTTGATTTGCATACGGACAGTGGTATCCTTCACGAGCGAGAGATCATAGGGATTATAGGCCCAAACGCCACAGGAAAATCAACGTTTGTGAAGATGCTTGCAGGGATTGAGACTCCTGACAATGTAGAGATAGAAACAGAGTCAAAAATAGCATACAAACCCCAGTACATAAAAAAAGATTTTGATGGAACTATAAGAGAGCTTTTGAGAAGCGTCGGGGGAGACGAGTCTGGATATTACCGAAGTGAGATCATAGAACCTTTAGAGCTTGAAAGAATCCTTGACAGTAACATTGAAAACATATCCGGAGGAGAACTGCAGAGAGTCGCGATAGCTGTCTGTCTCACTCAGGAAGCGGATATATATCTTTTAGACGAGCCTTCGGCTTATTTAGATATAGAACAAAGACTGAACATGACAAAACTCGTCAGGAAAAAGATAGAGAACTCGGAAAAGTGTGCTTTAGTCGTTGAACACGATATTGTAAGTGTAGATTATATATCTGATAAAACTATCGTATTCTCGGGTGAACCTGGAGTAGAGGGCTTTGCTTCTCAGCCTTTAAGTATGAGAGAAGGAATGAACAGATTTCTGAAAGATGTAGGAGTAACATTCAGAAGGGATCACGATACAAAAAGACCGAGAGCGAATAAGATAGATTCGCAGTTGGATAGAAAGCAGAAAAGTATTGGGGAGTATTATTATATTAAAAAATAAAAATTACTCCAGAAATTTCTCTACGCATTTTACGATATCAGCGTGTGTTTCTTCTATACTCCTATTCCCATCTATCTTCACTATATTATATCCTTTTTTCTTGAACAACTTTATGATTTTTATATAATTCTTCCTTATTCTCTCAAGTGTTTCCCGGTTTTCAAATATCTCTATATGTTCCCTGTTTTCATCTATCCTTTTTTTGCAAACTTCAGCAGGTACGTCTAAAAATATTGTAAGATCAGGCTTCAGGAATCTTGAATTTATACGTATCAAATGATTAAGATCTACATTTAACATCTGGTAAGCAAAGTTTGAAAAATAGTAACGATCGCAGATAACAAAAGAATCTTTCAGCTCCTTTTTTATAATATCCATGTGCATGCTTCTGTCAACGGCAAATAGTAACCCCAATGTCTCCTGATCCATTTTATACGATCCCTTTAAAGTCTTTCTAATGAGTCTTCCTATATGACTATTTGTAGGTTCTTTTGTCAGGAATACTTTATTCCCTTTTTCTTCTAAATAATCCTTTAAAATTTTTGACTGTGTTGTCAAACCTGATCCATCTATCCCTTCAAAGATTATGAACATATCTCTTCAACTCCTTTAAATCCAGACAGTTTAAAATATCTTTCCTTTCTGCCCATCCTCTTCTTGCATTGTAAACTCCAAAGATGAAGTTATCCATTTCTTCAACATTGTGTGAATCCGTACCTATGATAAATTTTACTCCATACTCTTTTGCTTTCTTGATATATGTATCTTTCAGATCAAGTCTTTTTGGATAGGCATTTATTTCGAGAGCTGTGTTTGTCTCTGCAGCTTTTTCAAATATTTTTTCCATGTCCAGATCGTATCCATCCGTTACGCCGATAAATCTCCCGGTAGGATGCCCTATCGCATCTACATTTTCATTTTCCATAGCTTTCAGAATCGTTTCCGTTTTGGGCACGAACATGTGAACTGAGGCTATGACAAAATCAGCTTTCTCGAGAACTCTATCTTTATAAGCCAACGCTCCGTTTTTCAGTATATCGCATTCTACGCCTTTCAAAACATTATCATAATTCTCCAGAATATCCCACTGTTCCAGAAGTCTTTCTTCACTCAATCCGTTTCCTACAGGGACTGTAGGAGAATGATCTGTAATCGCAATATATTCATAATTTAATTCTTTTGCTTTTTTTACAACATTTTCAATACTGTCCAGACCATCACTCCATTTCGTATGTATGTGCAGATCTCCTTTTATATCTTCAATATCTATGAGTTTAGGAAGTTTTCTTTCCAAAGCAGCTTCTATTTCTCCAGTGTTTTCTCTCAGCTCTGGAGGAATCCATTCCATTCCTAAAATTTCATATATGTCTTTTTCATTTATATTAACTCTATTATTTCCTTCAAATAATCCGTATTCATTCAGTTTGTATCCTTTCTTCTGAGCAATTCTTCTTAGCCTTATATTATGCTCTTTATTGCCGGTAAAATACTGCAGAGAAGATCCCCTTTCCTCGTTTTTTACTACCCTAAAATCTATATGGATATTTTTGTATATGGCTGTAATTTTTTTCTCTCCTTTTGCCAGTATCTGGAAGTCTTTTAAAGAAGCTTCGTCAATTTTCGTTAGAATAATATCAAGGTCGCCTACAGTTTCTTTTCTTCTTCTAAAAGAGCCTGCAACTTCAAAATTTTTGATCATTCCTGAAAGTTCTTCTACAATTTCAAAGGCTTCACTCAAAAGTATCCTCCCCTTCTTCGTTTTCACAATTTTCAATCCTCTCTCTAAGTTCTTTTCCAGTTTTTCGCCTTTAATCTTCATTATTTCATGATTTTTTATAGATTTTTCCAGATCGCTTAAAGATCTTATGTTGAGTTCTTTGTAAAGAAATAAGGCAGTTTTAGGACCTATTCCCGGTATGGTAAGGAGTTGATCCATACCTTCGGGAAGCTCTTTTTTTATTTTTTCAAGATGGGAGATTTTTCCAGTTTCAAAATATTCTACTATCTTCTTAGCGAGATTTTTTCCTATTCCAGGGATTTTTTCAAGTTCATTTTTTTCATAATACTCTCTTAAATTCTTAATTTTTTCAAGTTTTCTTGCAGCCATAAAGTAAGCCCTGCTTTTAAAATCCTCTCCCCGAAATCTTAATATTTCAGATATTTCATAGAATATTTTTGCTATTTCTCTGTTTTCCATTGTATCTCCTTTAAATCCAGGAATTCACAATTTATATTAAATTTCTTCTGTATATGATCCATCAAAGCCTTCAGTCCCCATACCTCTGTAGCGTAATGACCTCCGTAGATAATATTTATCTCATACTCTTTGATCGGATGATAATCAATATACCTCATCTCGCCCGTTATGAACGTATCGCATCCTTTGTCTACTGCGTCTTTTATTCCCAATCCCCCGGAACCTGTAATGATCCCTACTTTTTTTGAGAGATTATTGAATTTCATATATTTTGCAGGGAAATGCTTTTGAATTCTTTTTACAAGATCATCAAAATCAGTATCATTTTCACATATTATGCCGACATCTATATTCCTGTATTTGCAAAATGTATTTTGAATCTCAAGATTGAGCAGCTTCGCTAATTGGACATTGTTTCCAACTTCAGGGTGTACATCCAAAGGAAGATGCGCAGCATATAAAGCTATATCGTTTTTTATAAGATGTTTAACTCTTTCATAAGTTATATCCGTGATATACTCAATATCACCCCAGAACATGCCGTGATGCACTATCAAAAGATCGCATTTAGCTGAAACAGCTTTTTGAAAACTTTCCAAACATGCATCTACACTAAATCCTATTTTCTTTATCTCGTCTTTTCCTTCAACCTCAAGCCCATTTTTGCAGGAATCCTGTATATGTTTAATATCTAAAAACTCGTCAAGATAATCTACAATCTCGTTCAACAACATGAAAGAGATTAAATTTAGAGTATAATAATTTTTCTGTTTACTGGTACTGTTAAGATAAGTGATATATTTCTATAGGGAAATGGTTTTACTAATGAGATAGATGATTCTTTCTAGTTTCTTTTAGGGATTTGTTTCTGTGGAAATATTGCTTTAAATTCACAACTATCTGAAGGAGTTTCCAGATTGAATTTAACCCATTTATTATGCGAAGGTGGACCAAAGCTAATTTCTAGCTCATTTTCTGTAACATCAAAAATCATGGAATACACTGTTCCAAAACTAAATGAATAATAGTAAGCACAAACACCTTCTGGAATTTCTTTTGAAAGGATTTCTCTGATTGTTTCTTTTGAAATTTGATCCTTGTTTTCACTTAGTACAGTTTTTATTGTATTGAATCTTGTTGTAGAATTTGGAAATAACCATTTATGTACGCGTTTATTAAACTGTAATTTTTCAGGCAGAGTAAAATGATTGGTTGAGATTAGATACTGTTCATCTGAATTACTATCTATCTCTTTCACCGAATATTCTGAATTTAGACATTCAATAAGAAAGGCTTTACTTTTCTTATCGCAGATGATATAATTATTGGTGGAATTGTTTGGTATATCAGTAAGATAATTTGTAGCTTCTTCAGCTGTTTTGCAGTTTTCTAAAACTGATTTAATAGCTAAGCAAAAAGGAATACCCTTTGTTGTATCTTGAGCTGAATATGCTCCACCTCCTGAAGAAGTCACACAGACACCATAATTATTGAGACCTTCATAACGACCAAACAAAAGCATTGTAAAACCTAGATGTTTAGCTTTGCCATTAACTTTAGTTGTACATAAAATCAAATCTTCCTCATTATGGTTCCATTCATAGCTCCTGCCAACTAAGATTTTTTTATTTTTAGTAATTGAAGGTAAAGCTACCATATGACTACAACTATTCTGAAAAGAATGAGGGAAACCATAAATTATTGCAATTTTATGAGAGCCCTCAAGAGCATCAATAAAACCTTGAGTTTCTTCTGCTAGACCTGGAATATAACTTTCGTAGTACTCTTGAAGTTCTTTAAAATTCCTAAAACCAAGCTTCTTCAAATTAGGTTTTCCTGAAGCGTAAAAATCAGCTGCATGGGGATTCTTTTTGACATACTCTGCAAGTTTACTTCCTATCTCATAAGGAGAACCTTCAAGCGAAAAAAATCTGAATGCCTTTGAATCAAAATTATTTTCTTGCGTCATAATTTATCATATAATCTTACCTTATGGCATTTTTAATCTTTTCGGTTCCATAACTAAGTCGTCCTAAAGAGGCTATATAAAAAGAAGAAAAGAAAAATTACGAACACGTGATGCCCAGTTTTTCTTGAATCTCTCCAGCACGCTTCAGAGCTTTCAGAAGTTCATTATTTGCGTATATTGTATTGCCTGTGGTATTTGCATTATCTATGTGTCCCTGCATTTCGTCTCCCAGTTATTAGAAACATCAAGAAAAGATATTTATTGAATCAAACTAATTTTTTATGATGTACGAGGTAAGGATTACAGAGCCTGTTGAGGAAGAAATAAAAAAGTTGGATAAAAGAAAGGCTATAGAATTGTTCAAACAATTAAAAAAATTGGAAAAATACCCGGATATGTATGGAAAACCTCTACGAGGAAGCCTGAGTGGCTTATGGTAACTGAGATCAGGCAAATACAGAATATGGTACACAATTGAAAATGACATTGTCTATATAAGAGCTATCAAACACAAAGATGCAGCAAAGAAATATTACTAAATACCGATCTCCTTTTTAATATCTTCAAGACTTTTAGAAGATGATTTCCAGGATTTTTTGAGCTGCCCCATAACTTCCGCATCCTCCAGAGTCTCGATTGTCGCTTTTAAGATCTCATATTCTTCTTTGGATATTGTTATGAACTTTCTGTTATCAACAATTTTTAAGGACATAATACTCACTCTTTCTCAATCGTGTTACAAGTATATAAGTTTTTCTCATATATAATAGTTTTGTAAAGCACAGAGATATATTGATTTCTTTTATTTTATTTAAAAAAAGTTTCAAAAATGAAAAAATTTAAAACAGAACTTGTTTTTAACAAGTTCTGGGAAGAAGTTGTCCTTGACAACTTCTGTTTTTACTCAAAACTTCGTTGTTTGTATAAACGTTTTATTACTTCTTAGATTTATATCTTGTGAAGATGAAAAGTATTTATATCATGACGATCATATACTGGAAGAGTGCTATATGAAAGTAAGAGAAGTTATAAAACTTATAAAAGAAGACGGGTGGTATCTGGAAAGGACTAAAGGTGATCACAGACAATACAAACATCCGTCCAAAAGAGGATTAGTTACTATTTCAGGACATTTAAATGATGAAATTGCTAAAGGGACTTTAAATAGTATCTTAAAACAAGCAAAATTAAAAGAGGTGAGAAAAGATGTTTAGGTACACAATTATTGTTGAAAAAGCGGGAAGTAATTATTCGGCTTATTGCCCAGACTTACCTGGCTGTATAGCCACAGGAACAACTATAGATGAAACTATTAAAAGGATGAAAAATGCTATAGAGTTTCATATTGAAGGATTAAAAAAAGAAGGATTAGAAATACCCAAACCTTCTGTTAAGGCTAGATCTATAGAGGTAGCAGTATAAATTCTCAATTTAAAATTAGAAAAAAGAAAAATCAAAGAGGACACGTTATGCCCAATATTTCTTGAATATCTTCAGCACACTTCAGTGCTTTCAGAAGTTCATTATTTGCGTAAATAGAGTTTCCAGTTGTGTTTGCATTGTCTATGTGTTCCTGCATTTCATCTAGCAATGTTTGTACATCTCCAGGAACGTCTTCCGGTAAATTCTCCGTTATACATTCAAGATATGCATTCACCTGTCTCAAATGGTAGTTTTTTACGGGAAGAAATACTAATATTGGGTTGATAGCCATTTGAGGATACTCATACGCTCCGATATCGCATCGAGATCCCTGCGGTCTCGATACACCGCGCTGATCGGTGAGTACCGGATTACTGTCTTTGTCGGTGCAGTCCCCAGCATCGATGGCGGGACTCCCAGAAAGAAGTGCGTGCGTCTCTGTGGATCCCCCGTTGTTCTGGAGTGGTCCAAGCATCGGATTAACGCCGGTAATATTCGTACTTGGGTTCGCACTCTCGTTGATGGTGCAGTCAGTGGTATCTCCTATGAGGTTGTATCCATAAGAGCTTATTACCCCACGAAAATCAGGTCCGGTGCCTTTTTCAACAGTGTTGTTGGCAATAATCGTGTTCTTAGCATATACCGTGTCGTTATTATCGATGCCGCCGCCATCCCATGTAGTATCGTTATTGCTCACCGTGCAGTTGGTCATGGTGAGGGTGCCGCCATCATTGTTGATGCCGCCTCCATTCCATGCACTATTGCCGCTCACCGTGCAGTTCGTCATGGTGAGGGTGTGACTGTTGTAGATGCCGCCGCCATAATTCCCAGCACTATTGCCGCTCACCGTGCAGTTCTCCATGGTGAGGGTGCCTTCGTTGTAAATGCCGCCGCCATCATAATCAGCGTAGTTATCGCTCACCGTACAGTTCTCCATGGTGAGGGTGCCTTCGTTGTAAATGCCGCCGCCGTAGTTACTGTCACTGTTGCCATTTGTGATGGTCATATCTAAAATAGTCGCCGTCGTCCCGCTGCTTATCTTAAAGACGCTATCATGGGCATTGCCATCAATCGTCGTGAGTCCTGCTCCTGCACCCTTTATAGTAAGGTCCTTGTCAACTGTAATGCACCATTCATCGAGAGTAACAGCGTCGATGGTGATCGTGTGTCCATCAAGCGTGTTAGAATCATCTATTGCATTCTGAACTGTGGCAAAATCTTCTCCTGTATTTATATTGTGCACGTAGTTCTGCGCATATACTGGTGCTATCGCTGCGAATAAAGACACCAAAAACATTGCTGTTATTATCAAACTTTTAATTTTATTCATTTTATCACCATTTTTAATGATTCTACATTTTATAATTATATGTTATATAAAAAGTTTTCGGTTTTATCTCAAAAATTTGATATTTCAGAATTCATCTCATCTGTTTTGATAGCTCTAAAATTTCTTTCGTTGTATAAACTTTGGCGATACTCTGTTGCTTGAAATGTTTATCATCCGACCATATGGGACAATTTAACTGTAATGCTAAAGCTAAAAAAGGTGTATCCTTCTCATCTATACCTTCCATCTCTTCATAAGCATTCTTTATCTTCTGAGAATACAGTTCAGAAGGGATTATATGAATAGGTTCAAGTATAAACTTCAGAACATACTCAAAGCTTTGTTTCTGCAAAGCCCTCTCTCGTTTGGAAATTATGTACTTTTTGTAATATTCTATCTCTCTCAATCCATCTTCTGGATAATAAATCTCAAAGAATTCTGATCTCAACAATTTTGCTGTAAAAGAATTATTCTTGAGCAGAGCCGACATTAAAACATTGGTGCCAACTACAACTCGTATTTTTTCTTTGTTTCTTTCCATGCTTCTTCCCTTGCCTTTTCCAATTCACTCAACTCTTCTTCGGTTAATGAAATTTCCTCTTTGCATTTCTCAAATAAAGCCCATTTCACTTCTTCTTCCTTTATCAATTCATCAATTTTTCTTTTAAGAGAGGGCAATGGTACCTCTTTTGGAATTTTTATTCTTATTTCGCTCATCTTAATCACTTAATATTCTTATACTTCCTTCTATTAAAAACTTTTCACTCTTCTACCAATCCTATGCTTTCTTCTATCTCCTTTATCTTTGTCCTGATAATCTGTTTCCTCATGTAATTGCCCTTTCTCCAATATAATCATAAAATCTGTGTTTAAATGCCTCAAAATCCTTTATAGTCTCGATGGATACTTTGTATAAAAATCTCTTATCCTTGCAGTAAATTACCTTTCCCTTCAAAACCTCCACCCTTACATAAATAGGGAGCTGCTGAAAAATCTGAATGTCATATATATCATCAAAAAGTTCTGAGAGTATTTTAAACCTGAATCTTGATGCCTCTTCCGAGGCACTATCATAATATATGCAGAGATCTATATCTGAACTCTTCATCATCCTTTCTTCTGCTGCCGAGCCATACAAAATGATGAACTTTACCTTTTCAAATCCTTCCATATTCTTAATTTTTTCAAGTCCCTTCTCTATGGATATATTCATATTAGATTAATATACTCCTGATCTTTTTATTACTTTTCCTCTACCTGTAGAGTACGATCCTTTAAAAATATATTACCGATAATCTTTTAAAAAGAAACTCCTATAAAAGCTATGGCAATAGGAGCTTTAAGTTTTGCAGGACTGGCTTTGACGACAGTACTAATATTTTTTGTCGTTTGGCTGGTCATAGCGTCGCTTTTTGTATGGTTCGGAGTGAAGGTAGCGGGAGTCGATGAAAGAAGAAGAACGTGGGGTAACGCTATTCTGGCAGTTATCCTGATGATTGTTCTGAGTGTTATCTTGGGGTTTGTAGGCGACACGGCAGGATTTGTACTCGGAATAATAGGCGCAATAGCAATAATAAAATACGTATACTCAACTGCATGGGTAAAAGCCATTGTTGCATGGGTCTTCATGGTAATAGCTGTGTTCATAGTTTCAATTATTGCTGCGATTTTAGGTATTGGAATCGGACTCACTTTGATCTAGGCTATCTTTTAACTAAAACATGACTCATACGAAATACGTCGTCCTAGTTTTGACTTTGTATTTTTAGGTGATACAATGGAAGATGTAATCAAGAAAGGCATAGAACTTGGAGAAAAACTCAACTCCGATTACTGTGAAATAAGAGTGGAAAACATTGATCTGACGTACATAAGCCTTATAGATGGAAGAATAGACACTTTAAATCAAAGAACTGAGCTTGGAGCCGCTATAAGAATTTTAAAAGATGGCGCATGGGGCTTTGTGTCGTGCAACATTGAAGATATCGAGAGAGGGGTTAAAGATGCATTTTCCCTGGCAAAAAACTCTGCAAAAAGAAGGAAAAGTAAGATAGAGCTTGCAGAAGTAAAGCCTGTTCAGGAAAATGTTATCCGGAAATTAGAAAAACCGCCTAAATCTGTTCCTGTAAGCACGAAAATAGAGAGAATGATCGATCTCTATAACAAGTTTAAAAAATATGATCCGAGAATCAAAGCAGTTTCTATAAGCTACAGAGATGGAGAGGGAAAAAGATATCTTTTCACAGACGAGGGTACGGAACTTATACAGGATGTATGTCACGTATGGAACTACTGCTGGGTCACAGGTGAAAAAAATCAGCTGTTGACATCAGCGAGAGACGAAATAGGATCTGTATCCCGAGGTTTTGAGTATTTTGATGGGGAACCAAATGAAGAGATAGTTAAAAGAACGGGAAAAAGAGTCATGATGCAGCTTGAAGGTAAAGAGGTAGAGAAAGGAAGTTTTGAATGTGTTCTGGGGCCCAGAGTTGTGGGAGTTTTAGCCCATGAAGCTCTTGGGCATTTATCAGAGGCAGATCTTACAGTTAACTCATCTTTTTATGGAAAAATTGGAGAGATAGTTGCCACAGAAGATATCAAGATAAACATGAGCGATGGTGTTGTTCCAGATGGGTTTGGGAACTATAAATATGATGAGGAAGGGATTAAGGTAAAAAAAGTTGATATAATAAAAAACTCAGTTCTCAATGGTCTTTTGACTAATAGAGAGTATGCAAAAAAGACGAAAATGCCATTAACGGGATCTGCAAGAGCTGAAGACTGGAGATCTTCACCGATAATAAGGATGAGGAACACCTATTTTGAAAAAGGTGATTTTGAGGAAGAAGAACTCTTTGAAGGCATAAAACATGGATATTACTGCGTTGATTTCAGAGGTGGGCAGGCTGAACTGAATTCTTCATTTCAAGTAGGTATCCAGGAGGGGTACGAGATTATTAATGACGAAATAGGAGAACCTATAAAGAATACCTCGATCTCGGGTATGGCTATAGAATCTTTGAAATACATAACAGGCATGGGAAAAAAATTAAGTTTTGAGAATGGAAGATGCGGTAAAGGTCAGGAGGCTTTTGTCTCTTCAGGAGGTCCTAAAATGAGATTCAAAAAGGGAGCAATTGTTTTCGGGTGATCCTATGGAACTTTCTAAAACTTTAAAATACGGAGAAAAACTTGGGTTGGATGAGTTAGAAATATTTGTTCACATCACGGATGTCATAGATGTCGAAGGAGAGCTTGGAGAAATTTCTAAAACTAACAAAGCAAGGGAGACAGATATATTTGTAAGGGGTATAGCGGATAAGCGTGTGGGTTTTGGATTTACGAATGATATGCGATTCCTTAATGATACTGTAAAAAAAGTTTATTCTTCAGCAAGAGCTAATAAAAAAGATAAAAACTGGCAGGATCTTCCCAAAGTGGGAAAATATCATGATATTGAAGAATACGATCCGGAGATAGAAAAAATGTCTGTAGAGGAAGTTATAGATACCTGCCAGGAAATAATCGATCTTACTCCGGAAGGTATTACTCCCGCTTTTTGTGACGCGAGGAGAGAGATAGGTGAAAAATACTGCATAAACACTAACGGAATTGAGATATCGGAAAAGGGAACATGGACCGCCGCGTACTCCTATCTCGTAGGAAAAACAGATACTGGAGTAACACCGGGGTGTCTTGGGATAGAAATAATGAGAAGAAAAAATCTAAATCTGGAAAAAATAGTGAGCTCGGCTGCAGATGATGTAAAGCTTTCAAAAAATCTTAAAAAGGCAGAGTCAGGATTGAAAGACGTTATAATACATCCTTATGCACTCGAAGATCTTCTTTGTTATACGCTTCTTACTTCCATTCTCGGAGAAAATGTTATGCGGGGGAAATCGTTTCTTAAAGGTAAAATAGGAACTCAGGTATTTTCTGAAAAACTGACAATGACAGATGATCCGTTATACAAAAATGGAGTATCAACGATGAAATTTGACTTTGAAGGCGTACCTGCAGAGAAAACATTCCTTATAAAAGACGGTGTCCTGAAAAACTTTTTGTGGAATGACTACTGGGCAAAAATAGGAGGAGAAAGGAGCACAGGAAATGCGTACAGAAATATTTTAAAAGGAACTGTGGAGACAAAACCTACAAACATAGTGATCGAAGAAGGCAGTGATAACATATTTGATATAAGAGAAGGGTATTATGTCAAAGGTTTCCAGGGGGCACACTCTTCAAATCCGGAATCGGGAGAATTCTCTGTTGTATGCAATCCTGGTTTTAAGGTAGAGAATGGTGAGATCACGGGGGGGTGTGTCTTTATGATCTCTGGCAACATCTATGATCTTCTTAAAAATATAGAAGACATAGGCAGAGAAAAGATAACTGGAACTAATATAATATCCCCTCTGATACGTTTTAAAGTGCATACTGCTGCAAAATAATCATTCCTTCTTTTTTTCCATCGCTTTAACTATGACAATGTCGCCTACGGCAAGAACATCGCTATACGGTACTGCTATGTTCTCTAAACCTCTCTCCTGACCGACCGCCAGACCAAAAACATCTCCATCCTGAAAATCGAGGATAATATCGTTGACTATGCCCACATACCTTCCCTTGCTGTTATATATATTCAAACCATAATATTTTGAAATACGCATAAATAATTTTTAATCTCATCTTTTAAATAGTTTCCCATACTATGGCTCCATTTTTTATAACGGTACCGGCGAGATTCACACCAAAATGGTAGCCTATATGTCTGTGATTAGGTATATCCATGACCACAAGATCAGCATTTACCTCACGATCTATGCATCCTATGTTTCTATCCAGCGAATAAGCACCATTCTTTATAGACGATATACATTCTTCAGGAAGCATTTTCATTTTAAAGACAGCCAGGGAAAATATAAACTGGAGCGACTCGGTATAGCAATTCGGATTAAGGTCTGTCGCTAACGCTACCGGAAGATCCAGATCCATCATCTTTCTTGCATTGGGAAACTCGGTAAAGAGGGAAAAAGGAGTTCCGGGGAGAAGCGTGGCGACAATATTATTCGCCGCCATCATTTTCAATCCTTTATCAGAGGCTTTTAAAAGATGATCGGCACTCCTTGCATTGAGTTTCGCAGCTAACTCTGCTCCTCCAGTATCCTCGATCTCGTCTGCATGCATCCTTAATTTAAAACCTTTTTTCTTGGCAGCTTCAAAAAATCTTTCGGATTCCTGAACTGAGAAAACGTCTTTTTCGCAGAAAATATCCACAAACTCTGCAAGATCTCTTTCTTTTATCTCATCGAACATATCTATGCAGAGGTCTATATAATCTTTCTCATTACTTTCCTTCGGGATCGCATGGACTAAAAAAGTGGGTATTATATCTACATCGTGTTTCATTTCTTTTAAAATTTCCAGAGATTTTATCTCGTCTTTCCTGTTCAAACCGTACCCTGATTTGGCTTCTATAGTTGTTGTGCCATTTTTCAGCATGTTGTCTAATCTTTTTTCAGCTTCTTTTTTCAGTTTCGATTTTGAAGCGGCTCGTGTTCTTTCCACAGTGTATTGGATTCCCCCACCCTCTTTCAGAATCTCGAGATATTTTTTTCCTTTGAGCTTCATTACGAGCTCATTCTCACGAGTTCCTGAAAAAACTAAATGCGTGTGCGGATCAACAAATCCAGGGAGCATAGTTTTCCCTTCAAAACTTATTATTTCTCCAGAGTATTTTGATCTTATCTCATTTTCCTTTCCAAAATCTATGATCTTTCCATTGTCTACTGCAACGGCTCCATCTTTTATTACAACTATATTTTGCATCTTTTTTCCTTTCAGTAATTTATTTTCAGGTGTCGCTATCTCAGATGCCGTAAAGATAGTATCAACGTTCATGAAAAGAAAAGATGGCTCCAGAATAAATACTTTATCGCATGGAATAGTATGTTTCTCCCTCTTTTTTTACAGATTTTATTTTATTTTCTTTCTTTAGTTTCAGGAGGTAATAATCTAAACTCCCAAAATATATCTTCAATTCTCTTTTCAATTCAAAATATGTTGCTTCTTTATCTTTCAAGATCTCAATGATCTTTTCTTCTATCATGTAATGAGTTTATGTAAGAGGGTTTAAATATTTTTTATACCCCACAGAAACCTTTAAATATGGTATTAGCTATTTTCACTTAGGTGATATAATGGTGATTGCATTCGTTTTGTGTGTTACACAGGCTGGAAAAGAAAAAGAAGTTGTAGACAAATTGTCAAAGTTAAAAGAAGTAGAAGAAGCCCATATCGTTTATGGAGAGTATGACGTTATAGCTAAAATCAAGCTTGATGACTTAAAAATGCTTGATACTTTTATAGTGGATAAGATAAGAGGTATAGGGGAAATACAGGTAACTTCAACTATGATCTCCAGTGACTGAGATGTTGGAGAGATTTTCGAATGCTGTTGGCATCTCGGGGTACGAAGATGAAGTTGCAGAGTTAATAAAATCGGAGATGGAAAAATACGCTGATAGCGTAGAAGTAGACACTTTGGGGAATATAATAGGATTGAAAAAAGGAAACGACAAAGGAAAGATAATGCTTGCTGCCCACATGGATGAGATAGGTCTTGTGATCACATGCGTGGGAAAGTTTCTTCATTTTGTACCCATGGGAGGGATCGATCCCAGAATATTACTGGGACAGGAAGTCATTGTTGTTACCGAAAAGGGAAAATACAACGGCGTTATCGGTGCAAAACCGCCCCATATACAAAAACCTGAGGAGCGGAAGAAAGCCATAGAGATCGATGATCTCGTAATAGATCTTGGTTTTCCTGAAGACAAGATAAAAGAGATAGTAAAAAAAGGAGATTTTGCTGTTGTAAATGTAAAATTCACTGAACTGGCAAATGATCATGTAACGGGAAAAGCCCTTGACAACAGAATTTGCGTTTATACAGTTCTGGAAACGATGAAATTATTGGAAGAAACCTTCTGCGATATTTATTTTGTTGCGACAACGCAAGAAGAGGTAGGAGCGAGAGGAGCCAAAGTTTCCGGGTATAAAATATTCCCCGATATTGCTGTCGCCATAGACGCCACATTCGGTCTTTCTAAAGACAGTAAAGAAGACACATTCAAACTCGGAAAAGGACCATGTATTGGATTGGGACCAAACATAAGCCCAAAAGTTTTTGAACTTCTTAAAAAAACTGCTAAAAAAGAGAAAATACCATACCAGATAGAGGTACTCCCGGGAATGAGCGGGACTGATGCCGTATCGCTCCAGACCGTTAAAAGTGGAACTGCAACTGGCGTCGTTTCCATTCCATTGAGGTACATGCACACACCCGTAGAAACGGCTGATCTAAAAGATGCCAGGAACTGTGCAAAATTATTGAAAGCTTTTATTTCCAGCGTAGATGAAAAGGTACTGGAGGGGTTAAAATGCTTTTAAAGGAACTTTCAAATGCTAATGGTATATCAGGTTTTGAAGACGAAGTAAGAGACTTAATAAAGCCAAATATCCCGTCATACAGAACGGATGTCCTGGGGAACCTCATATCATTCGAAGAAGGAAAGGGATTAAAAGTTATACTTGCGGCACACATGGATGAGGTTGGACTTATTGCGACAAATATAGACGAAGACGGATACATACTCTTCAAGAAAGCTGGAGGCATCGATGATAGAGTTCTCATGGCAAAGAGAGTCGTCATAGGAAAAAACAAAATAAACGGAGTAATAGGAAGCAAACCTGTTCATCTTTTAAAAAAGGAAGATTTGAAGAAAGTAATAGAATATAATAAACTTTACATTGATATAGGGGCTGAAAATAAAAAAGATGCCGGGAAATTAGTTAAAATCGGAGATCCGATATATTTTGCCACAAAGTTTAAGGAAAATGGGTACAATTTTATTGGGAAGGCGTTGGATGACAGAGTGGGGTGCAGTATAATCCTCGATATGTTAAAAAAGGATTTTTCATTTTCGTTATACGGTGCGTTCACCGTACAGGAAGAAGTGGGATTGAGAGGAGCCAGAGTAGTGGCACATGATACAAACCCTGACATATGTATTGTACTCGAGGGTACGTTTGCAAGTGATACCCCCGACATAAAGGAAGAGCTCCAGATTCCGAAATTTGGAGAAGGTCCCGCTGTAACGATCGCTGACAGGACTGTGATCTGCGACCCTAAACTTGTAAAATTCTTCAAGGATACTGCTGAAAAAAATAATATTCCCTATCAGATAAAAAGACCCTTCACAGGGGGCACAGACGCAGGAGCTATTCATCTGACAAAGAGAGGAATACCCTCGGGTGTCATTGCATTGCCATCACGTTATATCCATGCTCCAGCTTCTATTGGTAATAAAGAGGATTATAAAAATATGAAGAATCTTGTTTACAGAATTTTAGAAAAGATAGAATCGGAAAAAGGTGATTTTTATGGACATTGAGTTTTTAAGTAAGTTAGTTAAGAGTGTTGGAGTTTCGGGATATGAAGACGAAATTGCGGAGTTAACAAAATCGGAGATGGAAAAGTATACAGATAGTGTAGAGATAGATATTCTTGGAAATGTAATAGGATTGAAAAAAGGAAATGGCAAAGGAAAGATAATGCTTGCAGCACACATGGATGAGATAGGTTTCGTTGTCAGTCATATAGATAAAAACGGTTTCATATTTGTATCTCCTGTCGGAGGGATAAACGTAAAAACACTCGTAGGCACGAGAGTAATAGTTCATGGAAAAGATAAATATTATGGGGTCATGGGGAGTATGCCTCCTCACGTAAAAAAAGAGGAAAAAGAACTTTCTATAGAAGATATCTTCGTTGACACAGGTGCGAAAAATAAGGAGGAAGTTCTGGAAAAAGGCATAGATATCGGTAGCATAATTACGTATGAAGGAGATTTAAAGAAACTTTCAGGAAACAGGTATACGAGCAAAACAATGGATGACAGGATAGGCGTTTTTATTCTTATCGAAACGTTGAAAAGAGTAAAAAGTCCGTATGATGTCTATTTTGTTGCGACAGTACAGGAGGAAGTAGGATTACGGGGAGCGAAGGTTTCTGGATACAAAATATCGCCTGACATTGCTATCGCCATAGACGTTACTCTGGCAATGGATGTTCCAGATGTGAAAGAACACAAGATGGTAACAGAACTGGGAAAGGGTCCAGCGATAACTGTAATGGACAGAAGTGTTATAGGAAACAGGAAGCTTAACTCATTCATGGAAAAGATCGCCGAGGAGGAGAAGATACCCCTCCAGAGGAATATCCTCACAAGAGGAGGTACGGATGCAGGGAGTATTCACTTAATAAAAGAGGGTGTTGTCTCCACTACCCTCTCGATACCTACAAGGTTCGTGCATTCACCCGTAGAATGTATTGACATGGGAGATGTGGAGAATGCGGTAAAGCTTCTGGTAAAAGTTCTGGAAACAGAAACTCTTGGAAAGAATTTCTGCAAAACTTATTTTTAAATAAGTTTTTTAGAGTTCTTTGTTGTATAACCACACAGTAAGTCCTATCCCGCTCAAAGCTGAGCCTATCAATAGTCCTATGATTAATAAGTATTTATCTGTACTTTCTACCTCTTTTTCTGCATTTAAGAGATTTATTATAGCTTCTATCTGAGTTCTGCATTCTAAAGCCTTTTCTGTATCTCCTGCGTTAAGATAGTGAAACTCTGCCTCTATGAAAGAGTTCATAGCCTCTTCATAGGATTTGTCTGATAAGTTCTGCATGCCCTGGGCATAGTACGTATCACCTTTATCGTTTTCTGGCGGCGGCATAGTCGTCGGGGTCGTTTCTTTTGTGACAACTATATCCACAGTCTCTTTTTTTCCCGAGTTATTATAATTCTCATCGCTGTAAGTTAAGTTTATATCGAGAGTGTATATCCCTGCAGAGAGTTGAGACGCATCGAGAATTATCTTTCCTCCAAGTTCCTCCTCAGGATTCAGCTCTGTGCTGTTAAGATCCACCTTTGTTGGAAGCTCTCCAGGACTTGTTGTGATAACTATATTTTTAGCTTTTCCTGTGCCTGAATTTTTTAAAACAAAGGGTATATCAACGGTATCTGTCTTTGTCTCCACCCTTTTATTCGTCTGAATACTGAGAAAGGGCTTTGGGACTATCACAACTATTTTAATCTTTTTTTCCTGCGGCGGAAGAGGTATGCATCCATCTGTACAAGCACCGACTTTTCCTGAAAAAACTATGGGAATCGTGTAAGTCCCACCTCTTATTCCCTTTTTGAAAACTATTTTTAAGGAAACTTGATCCTCTCCGTACTCGTCATGCTTTTTGTAATATAATGGTGCTTTGAATTTGGCTTCATCCACCTTAAAATCTATAAATGGAAGAACATAATCAAGTATCTTCTCTTTATCTATCTTAACCTTGCATTCCCAGACATTGTTTCCCGCAGTATTGGTCAACTTAACCTTTATCTCGATTTCTTCACCCACAAATACCTGAGACGGATAATCATACTCCAGAGTAACATTCTCGTAACTTAATACATACGGCATTCCTATCAAAAACATCAAAAATAAAGCTAATTTTTTCATATTTTCACCTTTACTCTCTCCTGATAAGTATGATACCAAAAACTAAAGCTGCCAGTAATAATACGATTGCTGCAATAAAAACTGTCTTTAGTTCCACTACCTCAGTATCATCTTCCTCTTCATTTATTTTTTCCTCTAAGTACTGTATCTTTTCTTCGCAGTCATTTATTTTACTCTCGTAAAGATTCTTATAAGTTTCATTACTATTTGTTAGACTAAATAAGCTTGTATACAATGTTTTTGCATCCTTCACTTTTTCTAGGGCTTCAGAGTAATCACCGTTGTTCATGTACTGAACTCCATTTTGAAAATCCTGATCCGCCTTTTCCGTATCTCTTGGTATCTTCTGGATAGTTTCCTCTACCAGGTTTATTTTACTATCCATATCGCTAACTTTGGTGGTTATACCGACTTCCTCGTACAATGTTTTAGCTTCTTTATATTTTTCTAAAGCTGAATCGAACTCGTCCTTACTCAAAAGAGTAGCCGCTTCTCTCTCTGCTGCAACAGCTTTGTCAAGTTTTTCCTGATTGATCTCTTCCTCACTTGGACCTAAAACATGAATGCTGCACTCCTTCTCAAAGGGAGGCTTTTTTTCATTCCTGAGGTCAAAGTATTCCACACGTATAGTGAGTGAATAATCTCCATAATCCATATTTTCTGTATTGAGATACAGTTTTTCGTTTATAATTTCGCTCGCATCCAACTCCTTGGGTATTTCCGGGGATTCTAAATTTTCAAGAAGTTCATCATCCACATCATACTTTATAGAAATATTGAACGCCTTCCCCGTACCTACATTCCTTATACTAAACGGTATTTCAAGTTCTCCTCCGCCTCTGATGCTGTAATCATTTTCTACGATGCTGTAATCATTTTTTAGATAATATACTATGATCATGGGTTTAAGTATTGTAAGACTAACTTTGGTTTCTTTATACTGGGGCTGGAATGGCGCGCATCCCCCTGAGCATGCGATCCATCTGCCCGTAACTTTTAGGGGTATGGTATATTCTCCCTCGGGCGCATTGTCTTTGAATTTTATAATCAATTCAAGTTTTATTTCTTCTCCACTTCCAAAATTCGTTATTTCTTTCTTTCCGTCTATTATTTCTATATATTCCTCGGAAATTTTATCTGTATCTATTTCCACCCAGCACTTCCAGATATCGACTCTGTCTTTTTCATTTGGATTTGTTAAAGTTACCTCTATAGTATAATTTTCCCCGAGTTTCGCGGAGCCCCTTGGAGGTACTTTGACTATAGGCAGCTTATCGGGTACTCTTGAATCTGCAAGAGTTAAGTTTATATAGATAGATGTCACTATGATTAATGAGAACATTATCGAGATTATCTTGGATTTCATAGAGAGTCTTTCACCGGAGGGTATTTAAAATTTACGATGGAAAACTTTAAAAATGGAAGAGTGATATGAAGTACATGGATTGTTGCTCATCGGTGATGTCATGAAAAAATGTTCAGTATTTCTATTATTGCTTCTAATTTTAGTTCCGAATTTGCAGAGTAATAGGGAGTTGAGCGTGGATTTAAGACTTACCTGGGGCAATATGTCCAGTTTCAGCGGTTCTAAATACACGTACGGGGTAGAACTCGTGGACTGGGACAGATGCGATGCCGTCTACTGGGATGGATACAGATGCATCTTCACGGCAGGGATAAAAATTTCGCAGATAGAAAGAGGAAATATAATATGGCAGAAGGAGTATCTTCATTTAAAATACGGCGAAACGGAAATAAATCAGAAATTTGGAGATATTATAATCAAAAAAGTAAAAATAATCCAGATCGCGTTCAATGACGGGTACGTTGATCTTACCATCTTTTATGAAAATAGATACGTTAGCGATGAAAAACCAATATACGAAAAGATAATAGGGGAAGAAGAAACTATCGTCCACTTAGGAGACGCGCAGAACGTCTATTCATTCTATGTTTCTGCATTCGACGATAGAGCGTTCTATGTTTTTTATATAAATGGAGAGAAAAAAAGCGAGGAGGGTAGCAACATTCTCCCTGATGAACGAGTAACCCTGTGGCTCAATGTTTCAATTGGATTTGTAAAAATAAACAATAATAAGATATTCAGCGTATATGCTCCATCAAGATTTCGTATTTTGAAAACGGGAAGTTTCAGTGTAGAGGAAAAGGACATAATAAAAATAAATGGGCAGGATTTTTCAATAAACGGGGATATAATCAAAATAGGAGGAAATGAATATCTTTTAGAAAAAAATATGTTTATAGTTACGAGCATAGGCTGGATAATTTGCAGGGAGAACGAGATAACTATATACGCTGAAAAAATAGAGATAACTGAGTATTCTCCCGACCTGAAACTTATCTACGAACCCTGCTC